>Ga0208105_1000018_pt1 | contig 121948 bp, 118 predicted proteins | sample CryBogCBE16Jul07_FD_184574 | JGI IMG/M metagenome (GOLD analysis project Ga0208105, IMG submission 184574) | Freshwater microbial communities from Crystal Bog, Wisconsin, USA - CBE16Jul07 (SPAdes) | ecosystem: Environmental > Aquatic > Freshwater > Lake | place: Crystal Bog, Wisconsin, USA... | reverse complement strand
TGATCAACCCGATCGCGATGGAAGAAGGTCTCCGTTTTGCTATCCGTGAGGGTGGCCGTACGGTAGGCGCCGGCGTCGTCTCGAAGATCATTGCCTAAGGTCTAGCCGAGACCGAATTTTGGTGTATGATTGCGGGCTCGCTTGCTGATACGCAAGCGAGCCCGTTTATTTTCCAGGCAGACTCTTCACGTTTCTGCCGCTCTTTGACGAAAGGACGAAGGCCATGGCCAACCAGAATATTCGTATCCGTCTGAAAGCGTTCGATCACCGTTTGATCGACAATTCCGCCCGCGAAATCGTGGAAACGGCCAAGCGCACCGGCGCGACGGTCCGCGGTCCGGTTCCGCTGCCGACCAAGATGGAGCGTTTCACCGTCCTCGTGGCGCCGCACGGCGACAAAGATGCGCGTGACCAGTACGAGATCCGTACGCACAAGCGTCTCATGGACATTCTGAATCCCACCGACAAGACCGTTGACGCGCTGATGAAGCTTGAGCTTCCGGCGGGCGTCGACGTTCAGATCAAGCTGAATTAATGCCAATTCCTGCGACGCGAAAGTTTTCGCGTCGCAGGGCTTGCATTGAGATGTAAGTCCGCATAAGATTAGCGGCTCGCTGTGGCCCGCCTTGTCCAGGTGTGCTCTCCGAAGGTCAGTCCAGATAGTCATGACGTCAACCGACGGAGTGGCGCGGGGTTGAAACCACGGATGAGTTACTGGAACGGGCTTAAGAATCAGTGATTTAGGGCGCCGACGGAGCGTATGTTCCGGCGGCGATGGTTGAAGTGCCACCTGCCAATTGCAGTGGGTGGACGTAAAGAGGTGTAGACCCAATGAGCCTGAAGCATGGCTTGGGGCTGGTCGGTCGCAAGCGCGGCATGACCCGCGTCTTCACGGAAGCTGGCGAAACTGTGCCGGTGACCGTGATCGAAGCGCTGCCCAATCGCGTCACGCAGATCAAGACGCTCGACAGCGACGGTTACCGTGCGGTGCAGATCACCTTCGGTACGCGCCGTCCTTCCCGTGTTACCAAAGCCGCTGCCGGTCACTTCGCGAAAGCGAACGTGGCGCCGGGCGAAGCGCTCCATGAATTCCGTCTCGACGGCGCCGAAGGTGCAGACCTCGCGGCCGGTGCGGAGCTCAAGGTCGACATGTTCGAGGCCGGCCAGGTCGTCGACGTGACGGGCACCACGATGGGTAAGGGTTACGCGGGCGTCATGAAGCGTCACAACTTCGGTGGCGGCGGCGGCTCGCACGGTCACTCGGTAACGCATCGCGCGCCGGGTTCGATCGGTCAGCGCCAGACCCCGGGTCGCGTGTTCCAGGGTAAGCGTATGTCGGGCCACATGGGCGTCGACCGCGTCACCACTGAGAATTTGAAGGTTGTGTCGGTGGATGCCGAGCGCAATCTGATCCTCATCCGCGGCGCTGTCCCGGGCACCGAAGGTGGCACCGTGGTCGTGCGGCCGTCGGTCAAGGTCAAGGGCCAGGCTCGGCGCGTTCGCGTCGCCCCGGCTAAGAAGTAAAGGCGAGGCAACCCCATGAAGCTCAAGGTAGTAAATGCCGGGGCCGGCGCCGCTGAAGTCGAAGTGGCTGATGCCGCATTCGCTCACGACTTCAATGAGACTCTCGTGCACCAGGTCGTGGTCGCCTATATGGCGGCTGGCCGCGCGGGCACGAAGGCTCAGAAGAGCCGCGCAGAGGTCCGTGGTGGCGGTCGCAAGCCGCACGCCCAGAAGGGTACGGGCGGCGCCCGTGCCGGTTCCATCCGCAGCCCGATCTGGGTCGGCGGTGGTCGTGCTTTTGCGGCGCGTCCCCGTGACTATTCCCAGAAGGTCAACCGTAAGATGTATCGCGGCGCGATTCGCGCGATGTTCTCGGAATTGGCCCGCGTCGAAGCGCTCGTCGTTGTTCCCTCGCTGGAGCTCGAGTCGCCGAAGACCAAGCTGTTGGTTGGTCAGTTGAAGTCGATCGGCGCGGAAAACGCGTTGATCATCGTCGAGGCGTTCGACGAGAAGTTGTTCCTGGCGGCGCGTAACTTGCCGTCGGTGGACGTTCTCACGGTCGCCCAGATTGATCCGGTCACCCTGGCGCGTCACGAGAAGGTCGTTGTGACCGTCGGCGCACTCAAGATGATCGAGGAGCGCTTGGCATGAGCACCGCTACCAACTCTCTCCCGGTCGCCAAGACCGAGCGTCTGATCAGCATCCTGATCGTTCCGCACGTGTCTGAAAAATCGGCGCGTGTCAGCGAAAAGAATGGCCAGTACGTGTTCCGCGTTCGTCGCGATGCGTCCAAGCCGGAAATTCGTGCAGCGGTGGAACTGATGTTCTCTGTCGAGGTGGCTGCCGTTCAGGTGGTTAACGTCGCCGGTAAGCAGAAGCGTTTCGGCGCGATGATGGGCCGTCGTTCGGACTGGAAGAAGGCGTACGTTAGCCTGAAGTCTGGTCAGACGATTGATCTGTCCGGCGCGGTGCAGGCCTGAAGGCCTCGAGACTAAAGGGCAATAGCCATGGCAATGATCAAACTGAGGCCGACGTCACCGGGTGCACGCTTTGTCGTGAAGCCGGATCGTTCGCACCTCCACAAGGGCAAGGGCTACGCGCCGTTGCTGGTGTCCCAGAATTCGACGGGCGCTCGCAATAGCTCGGGTCGCATCACCACTCGTCATAAGGGCGGTGGTCACAAGCATAAGTACCGTCTGATCGACTTCCGTCGCGACAAGGATGGCGTGCCTGCCGTCGTTGAGCGCGTCGAATACGATCCGAACCGCTCTGCGCACATTGCGCTCGTCCTGTATCGGGACGGCGAGCGTCGTTACATCCTCGCCCCGAAGGGCTTGAAGGCTGGCGACGAAGTGCAGTCGGGTCAGGAGTCGCCGATCAAGCCGGGCAATGCGATGCAGTTGCGTCACATTCCGGTCGGTAGCTCGATCCATAACATCGAGTTGAAGCCAGGCAAGGGCGGCCAGTTGGCGCGTTCGGCAGGTGCTTCCGCTCAGTTCACGGCGCGCGAAGGTCTGCACGCTCTTATCCGTCTTCGCTCGGGCGAGATGCGTAAGGTGCACATCGACTGCCGTGCAACCATCGGTGAAGTCGGCAACGACGAGCACAACCTGCGCCAGTTCGGCAAGGCCGGTGCGAAGCGTTGGCGTGGTATTCGCCCGACTGTTCGTGGCGTCGTGATGAACCCGGTCGACCATCCGCACGGTGGTGGTGAAGGTAAGTCCGGCCAGGGTAACCCGCATCCTGTCTCCCCATGGGGCTGGCAGACGAAGGGTAAGAAGACCCGCCACAACAAGCGCACGAATTTGTTCATCGTGCAGCGCCGCAAGTAATTCGAGGGTCCTAACGTGCCACGTTCACTTAAGAAAGGTCCGTTCGTCGATCTGCCCCTCGCTAAGAAGGTGCAGGTTGCCGCTGCCAAGAACGATCGTCGCCCGATCAAGACCTGGTCGCGTCGCTCGATGGTCACCCCGGAGATGGTCGGTCTCACGATCGCTGTCCATAACGGTCGCAACCACGTTCCGGTCCTCATGACCGAGAACATGGTCGGCCACAAGCTCGGCGAGTTCGCTCCGACGCGCACCTTCAAGGCGCACGGCGGCGACCGTAAGGCGGATTAATCCATGCAAACTTTCGCAAAGCTGCGCAACGCGCGCATCTCCCCGCAGAAGTGCCGCTTGGTAGCGGACGTTGTCCGCGGCAAGCCAGTTGGCCAGGCGCTCTCGACGCTCAAGTTCATGCCGAAAAAGGGCGCGGACTTGGTGCTGAAGGTGCTGGAGTCGGCCATTGCCAATGCCGAGCACAATTTCAATGCAGACATCGATGAGCTGAAGGTTTGGCGTATCGAAGTTGACACGGCCGCTACGTTGAAGCGCTTTGGCGCTCGCGCGAAGGGTCGTGGCACTCGCATCGTCAAGCGTAACAGCCACATCACGATCTACGTCGCGGATGCGGCCAAGTAAGGCCGAGGACTAGAGAAACATGGGCCAGAAAGTACATCCGACCGGCATCCGTCTCGGTATCACCCGTGACTGGACTTCGAAGTGGTATGCCCACTCGAAGAACTTCCCGGCGCTCCTGCAAACCGATTACACGGTGCGCGAGTTCCTGAAGAAGCGCCTCGCTGAGGCGTCGGTCAGCCGCATCCACATCGAGCGTGCTGCTCGTCGTGTGAACATCACGATCCACACCGCCCGTCCGGGCATTGTGATCGGCAAGAAGGGCGAGGACATTGAAAAGGTCCGCGCTGAGGTTGCCCGTCGTTTGCACCTTCCGGTGCAGGACGTCCGCCTCAACATTGCCGAAATCCGCAAGCCGGAGACGGACGCGCAGCTCGTCGCCGAGGGCATTGCCCAGCAGATTGAGAAGCGTGTGATGTTCCGTCGCGCGATGAAGCGCTCGGTCATGAACACGATGCGCAGCGGCGCATTGGGTATCAAGGTTCGCGCCTCCGGCCGCCTGAACGGCGCCGAGATTGCCCGTACCGAGTGGAGCCGCGAGGGTCGTATTCCTCTGCACACGTTCCGCGCCGATATCGACTACGGCTTTGCTGAAGCCCGCACCACGTATGGCGTCATTGGCGTCAAGGTGTGGATCTTCAAGGGTGAGGTGTTCGATCGCTCTGCGTTCGAAGGCGAGGGCTCGTCGAATGACGCCGCCCAAGCTGATTCGGCACAGACAGCGTAAGGCTCGCCAAGGGAAATCACGACCATGATGCAGCCAAAGCGCACCAAGTTCCGCAAACAGTTTAAGGGCACCAATTCGGGTTCGGCCCACCGTGGCAGCACGGTGTCGTTCGGCGAATTCGCTCTCAAGGCCACCGGCCGTGGGCGTATGACGTCGCGCGAGATCGAAGCCGCCCGTCGAGCGATGACCCGCTACGTCAAGCGTGGTGGTCAGATCTGGATTCGCGTGTTCCCGGACATCCCGGTTTCCGCGAAGCCGCTCGAAGTTCGAATGGGTAGCGGTAAGGGTAACGTCGAGTACTGGGTGGCCCGCGTGCTACCTGGCAAGGTGTTGTTCGAGATGGAAGGCATCACCGAGGAGGTCGCCCGTGAGGCGTTCCGTCTCGCAGCTGCCAAGCTCTCGATCGCGACCACGTTCGTGAAGCGCCAGGTGCGCTGAGCGCACGCACGAGGAATGTCATGAGCTTTAAAGATCTCAACACCAAGACCCCGGCGGAATTGCAGGAAGAACTCCTGAAGCTTCGCCGCGAGCAGTTCAATCTGCGCATGGCGGCGGCCGCTGGGCAGCCTGCCAAGCCGGATCAGCACGGCAAGGTGCGCAAGAACATTGCGCGCATTAAGACGGCGCTCACTCAGAAGCGCGCCGGAGGTAAGGCCTGATGTCCGCTGAAATTTCCACCGAGACGAACAGCGTCGAGCGTTCGCTGACGGGCCGCGTCGTGAGCACCAAGATGGATAAGACCATCTCGGTTGCGATCGAGCGCCTCGTGAAGCACCCGCAGTACGGCAAGTACATTCGCCGTACGACGAAGCTGCTCGCTCACGACGAGAACAACGAGTGCAAGGCCGGCGACACCGTGTCGATCGCGCCCTGCCGCCCGCTTTCGCGCCGCAAGAGCTACACGCTCGTGCGAGTCGTCGAGCGCGCTCGCTGAAGCCCCCGGGAGTACGTCAATGATTCAGATGCGGACCCTGCTTTCGGCGGCTGACAACAGTGGTGCTCGTAGCCTCATGTGCATCAAGGTGCTCGGTGGCTCGAAGCGTCGCTACGCCAGCGTCGGTGATGTGATCAAGGTGAGCGTGAAGGATGCGATCCCTCGCGGTAAGGTCAAGAAGGGCGAAGTCTACGACGCCGTTGTTGTCCGGACGCGCCAGGGCGTACGTCGTGCGGACGGGTCTCTGATCCGGTTCGACGGCAACGCGGCCGTTCTGCTGACCACCAAGTTGGAGCCGATCGGAACCCGTATCTTCGGGCCCGTGACGCGCGAGCTGCGTAACTCGCAGTTCATGAAGATCATCTCTCTGGCCCCCGAGGTCCTGTAAGGGACTCTCGACACAGAGACGAGGAAACGACATGCATCGTATTCGCAAGGGAGACCGAGTCGTCGTAACGACCGGTCGTGACAAGGGCCGCACCGGCACCGTCATCCGTGTTCTCGACAACGACACCGTCGTGGTGGAGAACGTGAACATGGTCAAGAAGCACCAGAAGCCAAACCCGCAATCGGGTGTGGCAGGTGGCATTGTCCAGAAGGAAGCGCCTATCCACGCTTCGAACGTATTGCTGCTGAATCCGGCGACCAGCAAGGGCGACCGTATCGGCTTCAAGACGCTGGATGACGGCCGCAAGGTGCGGGTCTTCAAGTCGAACGGCGAGGTCGTCGACGCCTGAGGCGTCGAGACCCACCTATCAGGACAGGCATCATGACCAGGCTCCACAAGCATTATCAGGACGTCATCGTGTCGCAGCTCATGACTGAGCTCGGCGTTACCAATCCCATGCAGGTTCCGCGGATCGAAAAGATCACGATCAACATGGGCGTGGGCGAGGCGGTCTCGGACAAGAAGCTCATCGAGAACGCGGTCGCTGACCTGCAGAAGATCTCCGGCCAGAAGCCGTTGCTCTGCAAGTCGCGTAAGTCGATCGCGTCGTTCAAGTTGCGCGAAGGCCTCGCGATCGGCGCGAAGGTGACGTTGCGCGGCGCTCGTATGTACGAGTTCCTCGACCGTTTGATCAGCATCGCGCTGCCGCGCGTTCGCGACTTCCGTGGCGTCTCGTCGCGGTCGTTTGACGGTCGCGGCAATTACAACTTCGGCGTCAAAGAACAGATCATCTTCCCTGAAATCCAGTACGACCAAGTCGACAAGGTTCGGGGTATGGATATCACGATCACGACGACCGCGGTCGACGACAAGGCGGGGAAGGCGCTGCTCACAGCGTTCAATTTCCCCTTCCGTAAGTAGTCTCTGAAAGGTAACGGCAATGGCCAAGACCAACATGCTGGAGCGCGAAAAGCGCCGCCAGGCCCTCGCGAAGAAGCACGCTGCCAAGCGCGCCAACCTCCGTGAGCTCATCCGTAACCCGAAGACCTCCCACGAGGATCGCGTCGCTGCGCAGGAATCCCTGCAGAAGATGCCGCGGGACTCCAACCCGAACCGTCAGCGTATCCGCTGCTCCATCACGGGTCGCCCGCGTGGCGTCTACCGTAAGTTCGGACTCGCGCGCACCAAGTTGCGCGAGGCCGCGAACCGGGGCGAAATCCCTGGTTTGAGCAAGGCGAGCTGGTGAGGAATCGTCCATGAGCATGACTGATCCTATTGCCGACCTGTTCACCCGCATTCGGAACGCGCAAGCCGCGCGTAAGCCGGAAGTCTCGTGCGCGGCGTCGAAGCTCAAGATTTCGATCGCGACGTTGCTGCGTGACGAAGGCTACATCGCCGGTTTCACGACGGTAGCGGACGGCGCCAAGAGCACCCTCACTGTGCACCTCAAGTACCACGAGGGTCGCCCTGTGATCGAGCGTCTGGAGCGCGTGTCGCGTCCTGGCCTGCGTTCATACCGCGGCAAGGACGAGCTTCCGAAGGTACTCGGCGGTCTCGGTATTGCTATCGTCTCGACCTCGCAGGGTGTCATGACCGACCGACAGGCCCGTGCGGCCGGTCAGGGCGGCGAGATCCTCGGCGTGGTTTCGTAAAGGAACGATCATGTCCAGAGTTGCAAAAAAGCCGGTTCCGGTGCCGCAAGGCGTCACGGTCACCATCGCTGCGGACAGCGTCACGTTGAAGGGTGCCAAGGGCTCCTTGTCGGTCAAATTGGCCGCCAACGTCTCGGTCGCGCAGGAAGATCAGAATCTGTGCGTCAAGGTTGCTGCTAACGACGCAGCCACTTGGGCGCTCGCTGGCGCCACGCGCGCGCACCTCGCCAACATGGCGCAGGGCGTGAGCAAGGGTTTCGAGCAGAAGCTCGAGCTCGTCGGCGTCGGTTACCGTGCTGCTGTTCAGGGCAAGAACCTGAACCTCACGCTCGGCTACTCGCATCCGGTCGTTTATCCGATCCCGGAGGGGATCACGATCGAGACCCCGAGCCAGACCGAGATCATGATCAAGGGTTCAGATCGCCAGCAAATCGGCCAAGTGGCGGCCGACATCCGGCGTTTCCGTGCTCCCGAGCCGTACAAGGGCAAGGGCGTTCGGTACTCGGGTGAGCAGATCGAACTCAAGGAAGCCAAGAAGAAGTAAGGCGCCATGAAGAAGATCATAGACAAAAAGGGCATTCGGCTCCGCCGTGCCGCCAAGACCCGCGCGAAGATTCGCGCGCTCCGTGCCGTGCGCCTGGCCATTCATCGGTCGACGCAGCACATCTACGCGCAGATCATCGACGCGACGGGTGAGAAGGTTCTCGCCAGCGCATCGACGGTTCAGGCTTCGGTACGCGGTGACCTTAAGGCCACCGGCAACGTCGAAGCGGCTGCTGCCGTGGGTAAGGCGATTGCAGAGCGGGCCCTCGCCGCAGGCATCACCACCGTCGCGTTTGATCGCGCCGGTTTCCGCTATCACGGCCGCGTTAAGGCGCTGGCCGACGCAGCCCGCGAAGCCGGGCTGGTTTTCTAAAGTATTTCAGGCAGGGATCCAACCATGGCGAGACCCGACAAGGCACCCGGCGACGACCTGATTGAAAAGCTCGTTGCGGTCAACCGCACGGCTAAGGTTGTCAAGGGCGGCAAACAGTTCGGCTTCACGGCGCTGACTGTCGTTGGCGACGGCGCAGGCCGCGTCGGCTTCGGCTACGGCAAGGCGCGCGAAGTGCCGACTGCCATCGCGAAGGCGATGCAGCAGGCCCGTAAGAACATCATGCACGTACCGCTGCGCGGTGATTCGATTCACTACGCAGTCAAGGGACGCCACGGGACGACCCGCGTTTACATGCAGCCCGCCTCGGGCGGTACCGGCGTTATCGCTGGTGGCGGCATGCGCGCGGTGTTCGAGTGCGCTGGCGTACGTAACGTGCTCGCGAAGAGCTACGGCTCGCGTAACCCGATCAACGTTGTGCGGGCGACCATCAATGCGTTTACGCAGATGTCGTCCCCCGACTCGATCGCGGCCAAGCGTGGCAAGACCGTCGAGGAGATCCTGGCCTAAGGCCGGGTCTGGAGAGACGAACATGAGCGGCAAGATCAAGGTAACTCTGAAGAAGAGCACCGCAGGGCAGCTGAAGAACATTCAGCAGTCTGTGCGCGGGCTCGGTCTGCGTCGGATCGGCCACACGGTGGAGGTGCTGGATACGGCGCCCAACCGCGGCATGATCCACACGGCGACTCACCTCGTGGTCGTTGAAAAGGCCTAAGGAAAGAGCGATGAAACTCAATGACATGAGCCCCGCTGAGGGCAGCAAGAAGCCGCGACTGCGTGTCGGTCGTGGCGCCTCCGCCGGCCAGGGTAAGACCTGCGGCCGCGGCGTGAAGGGTCAGCGCGCTCGTAAGGGCGGCTACCACAAGGTCGGCTTCGAAGGCGGTCAGATGCCTTTGCAGCGCCGCTTGCCGAAGATGGGCTTCAACTCCCACGTCAAGCCTACCCGTGGTGAGATTACGCTCGATACCCTGGCCAAGATTGCGTCCAGCAACGACGGCGCGGTGGACTTGGCTGCCTTGAAGAAGGCGAGCGCGGTTCCTGCCGGTATCGAGAAGGTCAAGATCATCCTGTCGGGCTCGATCTCGGCGGCTGTCACCGTTCGCGGCCTTGCGGCCACGAAGGGCGCGCGTGCTGCGGTCGAAGCGGCCGGCGGCAAGTTCGAGTAACGCGCCGTGGCCTCCGGAGGATCCAACGCGATGCAAGGTTTCGGTGCCGCCACTCGGCTCGCTGAGATTCGCTCGCGCATTTTCTTCCTGCTGGGTGGGTTGATTGTCTATCGCATCGGAACGTTCATTCCGGTGCCGGGCATCGATCCGATCGCGTTGACGCGATTCTTCCAGGAGCAGGAAGGAACGATCCTCGGGTTGTTCAATATGTTCTCCGGCGGTGCGCTCTCGCGCCTGTCCATCTTCGCGCTTGGCGTGATGCCGTACATTTCGGCGTCGATCATCATCCAGATGCTCGCCGTGGTGTATCCGCCATGGGCCGAGTGGAAGAAGGAAGGCGAAGCGGGACGTCGTCGTATCACGCAGATCACGCGCTACGCGTCGGTCGGTTTGGCGGTGTTCCAGGGCGCTGGCGCCGCGTACGCGTTCCAGAACCAGGGTGTGGTGCTGAATCCAGGTTGGTACTTCCTCGTGGTTGCCACGGTGACATTGACCACCGGCACGATGTTCCTGATGTGGCTCGGCGAGCAGATCACGGAGCGCGGCATCGGTAACGGCATCTCGATGATCATTTTGTCCGGTATCGTCGCAGGCTTGCCAGCGGCCATCGGCAACACGTTCAACCAGATGTCGACGGGCGAAATGAATCCGGCCTTCGCGATCATTCTCGCGCTCGTGATCGTTGGCGTCACGTTCTTCGTGGCCTGGGTCGAAGGTGGTCAGCGTCGAATCGCCGTCAACTATGCGAAGCGCATGGTCGGCCGGCAGATGGTCGGTGGACAGTCGAGCCACTTGCCGTTCAAGCTGAACATGTCGGGCGTTATTCCGCCGATCTTCGCTTCGTCCTTGTTGCTGTTCCCGGCCACGCTTGCGAATTTCGCAGGCACTGGCGTCGGTCAGACCGGCTTCGTGGGCGGATTTAAATCGTTTATGCAGGGCCTGTCGGCATCACTGAGCTACGGCCAGCCGCTGCATATGTTCCTGTATGCCTTGTTGATTGTGTTCTTCTGCTTCTTCTACACCGGCCTGACGTTTAGCTCGCGCGAAACGGCAGACAATCTGAAGAAAGCGGGTGCGTTTATTCCGGGCATTCGCCCGGGCCAGCACACCGGTGAGTACATCGAGAAGGTATTGACTCGGTTGACGCTGTGGGGCGCCGTCTACGTGACTGCGGTCTGCTTGCTCCCCGAGTTGTTGATTTCCTGGGGTAACGTGCCGTTCTATTTCGGTGGTACGTCGCTCCTTATCATCGTGGTGGTCGTCATGGATTTTATTGCGCAGTTGCAGGCGCACATGATGTCCCACCAATACGAAGGTCTCATCAAGAAGTCCAACCTGCGCGGCTCCGGCCGTCCGGGCTCGGCGCCGTAAGGCGTTCGAGCGGCGTCCCTCCGAGGTCCAGTCATGAAAGTCCGTCCGTCTGTTAAGAAAATCTGCAAGAACTGCAAGGTGGTCCGTCGCCGCGGGATCGTCTACATCATTTGCTCCGACGCTCGCCACAAGCAGCGCCAGGGCTGAGGTAGTCGAGACCACTGAACCGCAGGCGCACGTCGCACGCGAATTCAGACCGACCGAAAGGTCGGAAGGGTTGTAAAACTCTCGGTTTCAGGCTAAACTTACGAACTTTTCCCCACGAATTCCTTAGGGCTGCACATGGCACGTATTGCCGGCATTAACATCCCGATGAACAAGCACATTGTTATCGGGTTGACCCACATCTACGGTATCGGCCGTACGACTGCTAAGAAGGCCTGCGAGGCCACTGGCGTCGCGCCGACTACCAAGACCAAAGACCTCACCGACGCTGAGGTCACGTCACTGCGTGGCTTCATCGCCCGTATGACGGTTGAAGGTGATCTTCGCCGTGAAACGGCGATGAACATCAAGCGTCTGATGGACATGGGCTCGTACCGTGGCATGCGCCACCGTAAGGGCCTGCCGATGCGCGGACAGCGCACCCGCACGAATGCGCGTACCCGTAAGGGCCCGCGTAAGCAGGCGGTCAAGCTCAATGCGCCTCCGGGCAAGGCCTAAGGCCTAATTTCTCTAGGAATGACCAGCAATGGCTGAACAGAAGCAGGGTGACAAGAAGGCTCCGCGCGTTAAAAAGGCGCGACGCCAGGTCAGCGACGGCATTGCCCACGTGCATGCCTCGTTTAACAACACGATCATCACGATCACCGACCGCGCGGGTGGCGTGCTGTCGTGGGCGACTTCGGGCGGCTGCGGTTTCCGCGGCTCTCGTAAGAGCACCCCGTTCGCTGCCCAGGTGGCGGCGGAAAAGGCAGGCGTTGCGGCTCAGGAATACGGGCTGCGCAACGTCGAAGTACGTGTCAAGGGCCCAGGCCCGGGACGCGAATCGGCTGTGCGTGCACTCAACGGCTGCGGGCTCAAGATTACGAGCATCGCTGACGTGACGCCCATCCCCCACAACGGCTGCCGCCCGCCCAAGAAGCGGCGCGTCTGACGGTCGCATTTAAGCGACCTATTCGAGGAACGCAATGGCCAGGTATCTCGGTCCCAAGTGCAAGCTCTCGCGTCGCGAGGGTACTGATCTCTTCCTGAAGAGCGGCGTTAAGACGCTCGAATCGAAGTGCAAACTCGAAGTGCCGCCGGGCGGCATCAAGGGTGAACGTAAGCAGCGTCTGTCGGATTACGGCGTGCAGCTGCGTGAAAAGCAGAAGCTGCGTCGCATGTACGGCGTGCTTGAGCGTCAGTTCCGTAACTACTACGCGGCTGCGGCCGGTCGTCCGGGTGCAACCGGCGAGAACTTGTTGAAGTCGCTCGAAGGGCGCCTCGACAACGTGGTGTATCGCATGGGCTTCGCGTCCACGCGTTCGGAAGCGCGCCAGCTGGTGTCCCACAAGGGCATCTCGGTTAACGGTAAGGTGGTGAATGTTGCCTCCTACCAGTGCGGCGCCGGCGACCTCATTGAGGTCCGCGAGCACGCCAAGAAGCAGGGCCGCGTGGCCACTGCGCTCAGCCTCGCCGCTCAGTCGGGTTTCCCGGACTGGGTAATCGTGGACGAGAAGAAGATGACCGGTACGCTGAAGTCGATCCCGGATCGCGACGAGATTCTGCCGGACATCAACGAGAACCTCGTCGTCGAGTTGTACTCCAAGTAATCGCCTCATGGTCCGCAGGATTGCTGCGGACCTCTGATTGGCTAAGGTGCTCCTATGCAGGGATCTGTCGCTGAATTTCTGAAGCCGCGAGTGGTGAAGGTCACTGATCAGGGACCTCGTCATGCTCGTGTCGTGATCGAGCCGTTTGAGCGTGGTTTCGGCCATACGCTCGGCAACGCGCTGCGTCGCGTGCTGTTGTCGTCGCTGCCTGGCGCGGCGATCACCGAAGTCGAGATTGACGGCGTGCTCCATGAGTACACCTCGATCGAAGGCGTGCAGGAAGACGTCGTCGACGTTTTGCTCAACCTCAAGCAGGTTGCTGTGCGTATGCACTCGCGTGATGAGTCTGAGTTGCGCCTCGTCAAGAAGGGCCCGGGCCCGGTGTTGGCGGGCGACATTCAGACCGACCACGACGTCGAGATTCTGAACCCGGATCTCGTGATCGCCAACCTGACGAAGGCGGGCGAACTCAACATGACGTTGAAGATTGAGCGCGGCCGTGGCTATCGCCCGGCGATCGCGCGCAACTTCGACGAGCAGACGCGCCCCATCGGTCGCCTGCAGTTGGATGCGTCGTTCTCGCCGGTCCGCAAGGTGACGTACAACGTCGAAGCGGCTCGCGTCGAGCAGCGTACCGATCTCGATAAGTTGATCATCGACCTCGAGACCAACGGGACGATCGATCCGGAAGAAGCGATCCGCCGCGCCGGCTCGATCCTCAAGGACCAGTTGTCGGTCTTCGTTGACCTGCAGGGTCAAGAAGAGGGCGGCTCGAAGTCGGTCGAGACCCAGTTTGATGCGATTCTCTTGCGTCCAGTCGATGAGCTCGAGCTCACGGTTCGCAGCGCGAATTGCCTCAAGGCTGAGAACATCCATTACATCGGAGACTTGGTGCAGCGCACCGAGGTCGAGCTGCTGCGTACGCCGAACCTCGGCAAGAAGTCGCTCACCGAGATTAAGGAAGTGCTCGAGAGCCACGGTCTGTCGCTCGGCATGCGCCTGGACGGTTGGCCGCCTGCGACCCTCCGTCGTGAAGATGAGTACAAGACGGCCTGAACGGTAACGTCAGGCCCCTAGAAGCGAAGAGAGAGATATGCGTCACCACAACACCGGCCGCCAGTTGTCGCGTAACAGCGCGCACCGCGCCGCCCTGATGCGCAACCTCACAGCGGCTCTGCTCCGCTATGAGACCATCCGCACCACCGTCCCCAAGGCGAAGGAACTCCGCCGGGTCGTCGAACCGATCATCACGCTCGGTAAGTCGGACAGCTTGGCGGCTCGCCGTCGCGCGTTCGCCAAGCTGCGTGACGATGCGTTGGTTGAGAAGCTGTTCACCGACATCGGGCCGCGCTTTGCCGCGCGTACCGGCGGTTATACGCGCATCCTGAAGATGGAAATGCGCCCGGGTGACTCGGCGCCGATGGCGTTGATGCAGCTCGTCGACAAGGCCGCTGCAGCGGCCGCGCCGGAAGGCGCGCAGGCTGAGTAATGGGCGCAGCTGCCCACCGGCATCGACCGGTGCAGCACGCCAGATAGGTTAGTCCGACGAATTCCAGTGACTCGCAAGAGCGCTGGGTCGTCATAGTAGTAGGCCGGGGTAACCCCCCGGCCTTTTTTTTGTTTTCGACGCAGGCATTGACCTCGATCAATGCGCTTCCCATGATGTGGCCCGGTACGGTTCCGAGGGGTAGATCTGGGTGAACGCCTGTCCCGATTACGTGTTGCTGTTGTCCTGTTCGGATGCGCCCGGTATCGCGCATGCCGTCACCGGCTACGTGTTGACCTTGCACGGCAACGTCGTGGATTCGATGCAGTACACGGACGTGCCCACCGGCGTCTTTTGCATGCGGGTGCACTTTCAATTGGCCGAGGCGGCCGACATCCAGACCGTTCGTGACGCGTTTCAGCCGGTGGCCGACCGCTTTGCAATGAGCTGGCGACTCGTCGACCGCGAGGCCCGTCGTCGGGTGTTGGTGATGGTCTCTGCGCACGACCATTGCCTGCACGACCTGTTGTATCGGGAAGAGAAGGGCTCGTTGCCGATGCAAATCGTCGGCGTGGTGTCGAATCACCGCGTCGCGAAGAAGCTGGTGGACGACCACAATATTTCCTTCGACTATCTGCCGATCACCCCGGAGAACAAAGCCGCGCAAGAAAAGCAGCTGCTCCGAATCATTGAACGCAAGCGCGTGGACCTGGTGGTGCTCGCCCGCTACATGCAGGTGCTCTCAGACGACGTCTGCACGCACCTGGCAGGGCGGATGATCAACATACACCAGAGCTTCTTGCCGGGGTTCAAGGGCGCGAAGCCCTATCAGCAGGCCTACGACCGCGGCGTCAAGCTTATCGGCGCCACGGCCCACTACGTCACGCCGGATCTGGACGAGGGGCCGATTATCGAACAGGACGTCGCACGCGTCAGCCACGGTCTCACCGTGGCACAAGTCGCCGAAGTGGGCCGTGAAATTGAGACCCGAGTGCTCGCTCGTGCGCTTCAGTACGAGTTGGAGCACCGGGTGCTGTTGTTGGGGAACCGTACCGTGGTGTTCTCGCGGTACTGAGGCATTCCCTCGGTCTTAGGCGCTGGCGAACTCCCGGAACGCGTCGCGCGTCAGATTTTCCGGCGCGCCGTCAGTGGCAACGACGTCGTCTTCGATGCGCACGCCGCCATAGGGCTTCAGCTCAGCGACCACATCCCAGTTGATGTCGCGACCCCGCGCGTCCCGACGGGCCTCTTCCAGCAAGAGATCGATGAAGTAGAGCCCGGGCTCGATCGTGACGACCGTGCCGGCCTCGAGCGTGCGCGTTAAACGCAGGTAGCGGTTCTCTGGGGGCGGCGGAGCGGTACCGCCGGCCGGCGTCGCTTGATGACCGCCGATATCGTGCACTTGAAGGCCGAGGAGGTGTCCGATGCCGTGTGGGAAAAAGACGCGCGTCAGGCCCGAGGCCACGGCCGTCTCAGCGCTGCAACGGACGATGCCTTCACCGGCGAGGATCTCGCCAATCGCACGGTGAGCGGCGTCGTGGATCTGCGGGTACGGCGTGCCGGCCCGAACCTGGTCACACAGACCCAATTCGGCGGCCTCCATGGCGTCGATCAGTGCGCCAAACCGCCCGCCGGGCGTTGCGGCGTGAGTACGCGTGATGTCGCTGGCGTAACCACGGTATTGCGCGCCCGCATCGATGAGAAACGAGCGTCGCTCGCTCGGCGACTCCGACTGCAACTCCGTGTAATGCAGGATGGCCGCCCCTTCATTGAGGGCGATGATGTTGGGATACGGCAGTGCGGCCTCGGTGTGCCCAGAGGCGGCGAGATAGGCCAGATGAATGCCGTACTCCGACGCGCCCCGGTGGAAGGCCGCCGCGGCCGCGACGTGCGCGCGCGCGCCGCGGCGGGCGGCGATGCGCAGGCAGGCTAACTCGTACTCGGATTTGACGGCTCGTGCCCAATGCAGCCGATCCATCAACGGCTGCGGGTTGATCGCGCCGAAGCCCCATGCGTCCATTTCCGGGAAGGGCTCGCCGATAAACGCCGCGCCGGCCGGGATGCGCGAGCGGGCTTCCGTCGGGTGGCGCAGGACGGTGACGTCGAACTCCTTGAGCCAAGCCTCGGTGGGCGTCTCGGGCGGCTTGTGCCAATAGTCTTCCGGCTGGTGAAAAAACAGCACCGGGCGCTCCCCGGAGCGTATCAATAGGAAGGAACCGGGCGCGTTGTCGAGCGGACACCACGCGCGGAAGTGCGGGTTTACCGAAAAGGGATACGTTTGATCATCCAGGAATCGATAGCGCTGTAGCCCTGCCCCGATGACCAATGCATCGCACTCGGTCGCGGCCATCGCGGCATCGACCGTGCGGCGCAAACTCGAAATATGCTGAGAAAATAGGTGATCGGCGGGTGCGGGGTACGGCATATCGGCTCCAAATCGCGGGGTCTCAGTGATCGAGACTGGAGTCGCAGTGTAGTCGGCCCTGTAGCATGAGTGCCATGATGCATCCCAACAATTGCGCACCCCCCCACGAAAGTATGTAGAATCGAAGGCCGTGGACCGGTCCGGGAAGTAATTTCCGGTCCGGACGCGATCACTCACCATTCCTGGAATTTGGGGTATCGACCGATGAACGTGAAACTCGCTCTCGGCGCCGCTGCGCTGGCGCTCGCTCTTGCTGCTTGTGGTTCGAAGGAAGCCGCTCCGGCCGCTCCGGCTGCCGACGCTGCTCCTGCCGCTGCTGCTCCGGCCGCTCCGGCTGACGGCGCCGCTGCTCCGGCTGCTGACGCTGCTGCTCCGGCGGCTGGCGCTGCTCCGGCCGCGACCGAAGAGAAGAAGTAATCACTGCGCGAAAGCGCTTGTGATTCGGACCGGGTCGGGTCTCCAGCGTCAGCGGGAGATCCACCCGGTTTTTTATTGCCTGCGTATTGAACCGGGATGCCGCCATGGCCGTGTCTCTGCGCGATGCGAAACGATCTGACGACGACCAGCGCTGGATTCAGGCGGTTTACCCTGAGTATCTGGACGAGCTGGGTGCCGCGTCCCAATTCAGCGGAACGGGGGTTTTCCCCGTCTACGGCGAGCACGGCTCGCGCGAAGCCGAACTCTTGGCGCGTTGGTTTCGGGATGACCGCTCTCACCCCTTGTTGATCCTCGAAGACGGTCGAGCGGGTGGTTTTGCGCTCGTTTCCCGGCCCTTACTGCCCTCGCCGGCGCGCGACGGCTTTGATTACCGAATGGCCGAGTTCTACATTCGACGCCCGTACCGTCGCCGTGGCATTGGCCGCGCAGCGGCGAATTTGATCTTTAGCCGCTTCTCGGGTCGCTGGGAGGTGTCCGAGGCCGTACCGAACAAGGGCGCCGTGCTGTTTTGGCGACAGACGGTGATGGCATACACGCAAGGTCACTACGACGAACGCGTGCGCGACGGCGAAGTGCGCCAGCATTTCACGAGCGCCTCCGCCCCGCGGCGCCCTTAAGTCCGCGCCGGGTTGGGGTGCCGTCCGAGTTGGATGCCGAGATAGTGACCGGTGTGTGAACCGGGCAGATCGACGATGGCCTCGGGCGTGCCACAACCGAGGATCCGACCGCCTCCATCCCCGCCCTCCGGACCGAGATCGATCACCCAATCGGCGACCTTGACCACGTCGAGGTTGTGCTCGATCACGACGATCGTGTTGCCTTCATCGCGCAGTCGGCCAAGCACCACGAGCAGTTGCGCGATGTCGTGGAAGTGCAGACCGGTCGTCGGCTCATCCAAGATATACAGCGTGCGCCCGGTGGAGCGTTTGGACAGTTCCTTCGCCAATTTGACGCGCTGCGCCTCACCGCCGGACAGCGTGGTGGCGTTCTGGCCTAGCCGGACGTAGGACAGCCCCACGTCCAGCAAGGTGCGCAGTTTCTGAGCGATGACAGGCACTGCTTGGAAGAACTGGTGGGCATCCTCAATGGTCATCTCAAGGACCTCGTGGATGGACTTACCCTTGTAGCGGATCTCCAGTGTCTCGCGGTTATAGCGCTTGCCCTTGCAGATATCGCACGGCACGTACACGTCCGGCAGAAAGTGCATTTCCACTTTGATGACGCCATCGCCCTGGCAGGCCTCGCAGCGTCCGCCCTTCACGTTGAAACTGAATCGCCCGGGCTCGTAGCCACGCGCCCGCGATTCGGGCGCCTGTGCGTAAAGCTCGCGGATGGGCGTGAAAACCCCGGTATAGGTCGCCGGATTGGAACGTGGCGTACGGCCGATCGGGCTCTGGTCGATGTCGATCACGCGATCCAGATGTTGCAGCCCTTCGATCTGCTCGCAGGGCGCCGCTTCGGCCGACGCGTCGTTCAGGGCCTGCGCAACTCGCCGGAATAACGTGTCATTCACGAGCGTCGACTTGCCTGAGCCGGAGACGCCCGTGACGCAGGTGAGCAGTCCGATTGGGAACTCGGCAGTGACCTTTTTTAAGTTATTGCCGGTCGCGCCCACAACGCGTAACACGCGCTTCGGGTCAAAACGACCGCGTTGCTTCGGTGGGTCGATTCGCAACGCACCGCTGAGGTACTGGCCGGTCAGTGAGCGCGGCGTGGCCTCGATGGCCGCCACGGTGCCTTGGGCAACGATTTCGCCGCCGTGCACGCCGGCGCCCGGTCCAATGTCGACCACGTAATCGGCTTGTCGGATGGCGTCCTCGTCGTGCTCCACCACGATGACGGTGTTGCCCAGATCCCGCAGGTGCACCAAGGTATCGAGTAAACGCTGGTTGTCGCGCTGGTGCAGACCGATGGACGGTTCATCGAGAATGTACATCACGCCCACGAGACCGGAGCCGACTTGGCTGGCCAGCCGGATCCGCTGCGCCTCGCCGCCGGAGAGCGTTTCGGCGCTGCGATCCAGTGTCAGGTAATCGAGGCCCACGTTGGCGAGGAAGCCGAGGCGATCGTGGATTTCCTTGACGATCTTGACCGCGATGGTGCCGCGCCAGCCGGGCAGCGAGAGGTCGCGGAAGAACTCCAACGCACGACCGACCGAGAGGCCGGTGACGGCGGCGATGCTACGTCCTGAGACGAACACGTTGCGTGCGGCCACATTGAGGCGAGTCCCCGCGCAATCCGGGCACGGTTTGCTACCGAGATATTTCGACAACTCCTCGCGCACCATCATGGAGTCGGTCTCGCGATAGCGGCGCTCTAGGTTCGGCAAAATGCCTTCGAACGCATGCCGTTTGCGCGACATCGCGCCGCGCCCGTCGTAGTACCGGAACTCAATGGTCTCGGTGCCGCTGCCATACAGAAGCACCTGCTTGATCGGCTCTGACAGCGCGTTCCAAGGATCCTCGATATCGAATTTGTAGTGCTTCGCCAGCGAGTGGATCATCGTGAAGTAATAGGCATTGCGCCGATCCCAGCCCCGAATGGCGCCGGCCGCCAGCGACAAATGCGGCTGCGTGACGACACGAGCTGGATCGAAGAACTGTTTAACACCGAGGCCGTCGCAGGTGGGGCAGGCGCCCGCTGGGTTATTGAACGAGAACAGACGCGGCTCCAGCTCCGGTAGGCTCCACCCGCAGACGTTGCAGGCGAACTTGTCCGAAAACACGAGCGGTTCGCGGTTCGCATCGTCTATGAACGCGATGGTCGCCATGCCACTGCCGAGACGCAGCGCCGTTTCGAAACTCTCCGCCAGTCGCTGCGCAAGGTCGGGGCGCACCTTGAATCGGTCCACCACGGCCTCGACCGTGTGTTTACGCCGCAAGTCGAGTGCCGGTGGGTCATCCAACTCAATGACCTTGCCGTCGACGCGCGCCCGCACAAAGCCCTTGCCCTTCAGTTCATCGAGAACCTGGACGTGTTCGCCTTTGCGATCCTTCACCACCGGTGCAAGCAGCAGCAAGGGCGTGCCTTCGGGCAGTTCCATGACCTGATCGACCATTTGACTCACGGTCTGCGCTGCCAGGTCCAAATGATGATCCGGGCAGCGCGGCGTGCCCGCGCGTGCGTACAAGAGGCGCAAGTAGTCGTAGATTTCCGTGACCGTGGCGACCGTCGAGCGCGGATTGTGGGACGTGGATTTCTGTTCGATGGAGATCGCGGGTGACAAGCCTTCGATCGAATCGACATCCGGCTTTTCCATCATCGACAGAAACTGGCGCGCGTAGGCCGACAGCGATTCCACGTAGCGACGTTGGCCCTCGGCATAAATGGTGTCAAAGGCCAACGACGATTTGCCGGAGCCCGACAATCCGGTGAACACAATGAGCCGGTCGCGCGGCAACTCGAGGTCGACGCCCTTGAGATTGTGAGTTCGTGCCCCACGAATGCGGATATCGGCCATGGCTTAGGTCCAGGAAAAAAGACGCAATCCGATAGAATACCATTCGCCGTTGCCCGACCGATTCAGGAATACCCGTGGACACCCAAAAGACGCCTCGCCCGCCACGCCTTGCGCTGCTGCCGCTGGAGCGGCGCGCGCTCAGTTCGCTGTCGGCGATCTATGCCGCGCGCATGCTTGGATTGTTTCTGTTGTTGCCGGTGCTTGTCCTGTACACAACGGGCCTGCCGGGAGCGACCCCGCTGAAGATCGGACTGGCGATGGGTGCGTATGGGCTGACGCAGGCCGTGCTGCAAATTCCGTTCGGATTGCTGTCCGATCGCTATGGCCGACGCGGCGTCATTACCGCAGGCCTTCTGCTGTATGCCGCGGGCTCCGTGATCGGCGGGCTGTCGACAGGGATCGGTGGCGTGATCCTCGCGCGCATGGTGCAGGGTGCCGGCGCGATTTCCGGCCCGGTGTCTGCGCTGCTCGCCGACCTCACGCGCGCCGAGATACGCACGCGTGCGATGGCACTGATCGGGATCAGCATCGGCGGTTCGTTCGTGGTGTCACTGGTGGCCGCGCCGCCTCTGGAAGCCGCCATTGGTGTGCGGGGCATCTTTTGGGCGATGGCCGCCCTCGCGGTGCTGTGCCTCGTGTTGCTGCACACCACGGTCCCGCATGCCGAGGCGTCTGAGGCCACCCACCGCTCGCAGACGACCCGTCCCCGCTTCGCCGACGCGTTCACAGCGACCCTCGTGCCGTACTACGTCGGCATGTTCGTGTTGAACGCGATGCTCACCGCGGCCTTCGTGGGTGTGCCGCATGCGCTGTCGGACGGACTCGGCATCCCGCTCGGCGAGCACTGGAAGACCTACCTATGGGTATTCCTGGGCTCCGTGCCGCTGACCGTACCGCTCGTGCTCGCCAGCGAGCGCGCCCAGTCACCGGTCACCGTGATGCGCCTCGGGGTGGCCTTGATCGGTGTGGCGCTGGCGGCGCTCGTCTACACACACCACCACTACTGGAGCCTGTCGCTGACGATGGTGGTCTTTTTTGCGGCCTTCAATTACCTCGAGGCCCGTGTCCCCGCCCGGTTGTCGCAGTCGGCACCGGCCGAATTGCGCGGCGCAGCGCTCGGAATCTTTGCGACCGCTCAGTTTCTGGGCGCCTTTGCGGGCGGTCAGGTTGCCCCCCAGTTGTACGCCAGCAGCGGCGGCCTCGCCGCCGTCTTCGGCGCGGCGGCCCTCTTGGCGCTGCCCTGGTTGTTTGCCATCCGGCCCGGGCGGGCCTGACCCTCGAATAATTGCCCAAACAGGGCAAATAGTCGGCATACGGTTCGCCGGAGGGCACGGTACACTCTCCGGCACGCACACGCGGAGGCGGCAGTTCGCCCCCGGACAGAACGAAGGAGCATTCCATGGCACGCGGTATCAATAAGGTCATTCTGGTCGGGAATCTGGGGCAGGACCCCGAGACGCGCGCCATGCCGAGCGGTAAGTCCGTCACCAACATCCGCATCGCGACGTCCGACAGCTGGCGCGACAAGGCGACCGGCGAGATGAAGGAGTCGACGGAATGGCACACGGTCGTGTTTTTCGATCGCCTGGCGGAAATCGCCGCGGAATACCTCCGCAAGGGCTCTCAGGTCTACGTCGAAGGCAAGTTGCGCACGCGCAAGTGGCAGGATAAAACCACCGGCGCGGATCGCTACAGCACCGAAATCGTCGCCAATGAAATGCAGATGATGGGCGGTCGTGGCGGTGCGGCCGGCGGCGGCGGTGGCGGCGGCGGTGGCGGCGGCGGTGGCTACGGCGGTGGCGGCTACAGCGGTTCACGCGCGCCCGCAGCGCCGGCAGGCGGTGGCGCCGACCCGTACAACCAGTCTTCCGGCGGCAGCGACTTCCCGGACGACGATATTCCGTTCTGAGTGCGCACGGCAAGTCACTGAACCGTAACCATTAATCCGGCGCCCCTGCGGTAGGGGCGTCTTTCGGTCTGGGCCCGTCCACGGTACCCTGTACCTCCCAGCGAGCCTTTCGATCCCATGCCCGGCTACCTATACCTCAAGACGTTCGGCTGTCAGATGAACGAGTACGACTCCACCCGCATGGTGGACGCACTCAAAGCCGCGGAGGGCCTTGAGCTCACCGAAGACCCTGATCAGGCCGATGTGATTTTGTTGAACACGTGTTCTATCCGCGAAAAAGCGGAGGAGAAGGTGTTTTCCCATCTCGGCGTCTACGGTGAGATGAAGCGCAGCAAACCGAGCCTGCTCATCGGGGTCGGCGGCTGCGTCGCGAGTCAAGAAGGGGAGGGCATCATTGATCGCATGCCCTTCGTTGATGTGGTCTTTGGCCCGCAGACGCTGCATCGCTTGCCGGCCTTGCTGGCGCGCGTACGTCAAACGGGCCGTCCGCAAGTCGACGTCTCGTTTCCCGAGAACGAGAAGTTCGACGAATTGCCGATGCCCGAGGAGCGCACCAGTGCGAGTGCGTTCGTTTCCATCATGGAAGGCTGCAGCAAGTACTGCAGTTTCTGCGTCGTGCCGTATACGCGCGGCGAGGAAATCAGTCGCCCGATGGCGCAGGTGATGGAGGAAGTGCGTGCGCTCGCCGCCCAAGGCGTCCGTGAAATCACCCTGCTGGGCCAGAACGTCAACGGTTACGACGGTCTCCTCGACGATGGCGACACCGCCGATTTGGCCCTCTTAATCGAGCACGTGGCGGCTGTTGAGGGCGTTGAGCGGATTCGCTTCACGACCTCGCATCCGCTCGACTTCTCGGATCGGTTGATTGAGGTGTACGGGCGCGTCCCGAAGCTCGTCAATCAGTTGCATCTGCCGGTGCAGTCGGGTTCCGATCGCATCCTGATGGCGATGAAGCGCCGCTACACGGCGCTCGAATTCAAGCAGAAGATCCGTCGATTGCGCGCGCTGCGCCCGGACATTTCGATTTCCTCGGACTTTATCGTGGGCTTTCCCGGTGAAACCGATCGCGATTTCGAAGCCACCATGCAATTGATCGAAGAGATACGCTTTGATCAGAGCTTCAGTTTCATCTACAGCCGTCGCCCAGGTACCCCGGCGGCGTCACTCCCGGACGACGTCACGCCGGAGATTAAGCAGGCGCGCTTAGAGCGTCTGCAGGAACGGATCAACGAATTTGCGCGCGAGCGCAGTCGTGCCATGGTCGGCCAGACCGTTCGCGTGCTTGTCGAGCGGAACTCCCGCAAGGATGCGCGGCAATGGGCCGGGCGCACCGAGTGCCTGCGTTGGGTGAACTTCGATGCGCCGGTCTCCCTCGTCGGCCAGTTTGCCGATGTGATCATCACCGAGGCGATGCCGAACTCGCTGCGCGGCCGTCTGGCCACTGACGCGTCGTGAACGCCCCCAGTACCTGCGAATTGGTGTTGGAGCCGGCTGACAACGAGCGGTTGGCGGTCTTGTGTGGCCCCCTCGATGAGCATCTGCGCCAAATTGAGACGCGCTTGTCGGTCGGCGTCCATCGGCGCGGCAATGTGTTTTTGATCGAAGGCGCGCGTGCGGCGGATGCGGGTCGCATCTTGGAGCACCTGTACGGTGGCGGCGGTCGGCGGATCACCCCGCGCGATGTGCATCTCGCTATCCAAGAGAGCGGTATGGCGGAGGATGCCACCGGCGCGGACGCCGATCACGGCGAGGTCAAGGTTGCGACACACCGCGGCCAGATCCGGGGCCGTGGCGCGAACCAAGTCGGTTATCTCGCGTCGATCCGCACCGTGGACCTCACCTTCGGAATTGGGCCGGCCGGTACCGGTAAAACTTATCTCGCGGTCGCTTGCGCGGTGGAAGCCTTGCAGACGGATCGTGTGCGTCGGATCGTGTTGGTGCGACCGGCGGTAGAGGCCGGCGAACGGCTCGGTTTTCTGCCGGGGGATCTGACACAGAAAGTCGATCCGTACCTGCGACCGATGTACGACGCGCTCTATGAAATGCTCGGCTACGACAAGGTGTCGCGTCTCATCGAACGCAATGTCATTGAGATTGCGCCGCTCGCGTTCATGCGTGGGCGTACGCTGAACGACGCGTTCATTATTTTGGATGAAGCGCAAAACACCACCGTTGAGCAGATGAAGATGTTCCTGACCCGCATCGGCTTCGGTTCCAAGGCCGTGGTCACGGGCGACGTCACGCAGACCGATCTTCCGAGCAACCGGATGTCGGGGCTAAGGCACGTGATGCACGTGCTAGACGGTGTGCCGGGGGTGGCGTTCACGCGGTTCAGTTCCATGGACGTCGTGCGTCACCCACTGGTGCAGCGCATCGTGCAGGCCTACGAACGCGCCGGAGACGGATCATGACCTTAGCCACCGACGTCGCGTACGGCACCCGCCATCCTTGGGCGCCCTCGGCCAAGCTCATCCGGTCGTGGGCCGATGCGGCGGCCGGCGCGCGCGGTCGTGACGCGACGCTGTCGGTGCGGATTGTGACGCCCGGCGAAAGCCAGAAGCTCAATGCCGCATACCGTGGCAAGCCCAAGCCCACCAATGTGCTCAGTTTTCCGGCGGACGTGCCGCCGGGTGCGCTGCGCGGTGAGGCGCGTCCGCTCGGGGATCTCGTGATCTGCGCGCGGGTGGTCGCCCGCGAAGCCCGAGAACAGGGTAAGACGCTGGCAGCCCACTGGGCGCACATGGTTGTGCACGGCACCCTGCATTTGCTCGGCCACGACCACGAAGACGATGCCGATGCCGAGCGCATGGAGCGACGAGAACGTCGTGTCCTCAAAGGTCTCGGTTTTGATAATCCCTACCAGGACGATGCCGATGTCTGATTCGCGAGGGCCCTTGCGAACGGGCTGGTTGCAGCGTGTGTTGCAGCAGTTTTCCGACGAGCCCCAAGATCGCGAGGATCTCGTGGAAGAACTGCGCGAGGCGAGCGAGCGCGGTCTGTTCGACGCAGATTCGTTTGAGATGCTTGAAGGCGTGCTCGCCGTCGGCGAACTGAAGGTACGCGACATCATGGTGGCGCGTTCCATGATGGCGGTGGTCGCGCGCGATGACCGACCGAAAGATCTGTTGGCCGCCGTCGTCGAATCCGGGCACTCCCGGTTCCCCGTGATCGGCGAAGACCGTGACGAAGTGATCGGCATCTTGCTTGCCAAAGATTTGCTACGCCACTTCGTGGAAAGCAGCGATCAGGACTTCGACATCCGTGAGTTTGTCCGCCCAGCGGTCTTCGTGCCCGAGAGCAAGCGCTTGAACGTGTTGTTGCGGGAGTTTCGCAAGAACCACAACCACATGGCGATCGTGGTGGACGAATACGGCGGTGTCGCCGGATTGGTCACCATCGAAGACGTGATCGAGCAAATTGTCGGTGACATCGCCGATGAACACGACACCGACGACGATCAACCGATACGCCGCGATGGGCCGTGTGAGTTCACCGTCCAAGCCCTGACGCGCATCGAGGACTTTAACGAGTACTTTAGGGCCGACCTGTCCGATGAGGATTACGACACGGTGGGCGGCCTCGTCGCGCAAGCCTTCGGTCGCTTGCCACGGCGCGGGGATCTCGTCCGCATCGGTGAGTTTGAGTTTCGTGTCGTGCGCGCGTCGCGTCGGCGCATCGAGTCGCTGAAGGTGGTGACGGCCCACGACGTCACGCCGCCGCCGGCCGACGGCTGATGCGCCGTATTGCGGAGGCGCTGCGCCAACGGCCGGCGCTGGTCGCCGCGGCGGCCGGCGCTGTGCATGCGCTGGCCTACGCGCCGACCGCTTGGCGGGTTTTGGCGCCGGTGACGCTCGCACTGCTGTTTTGGCTGTGGCGCGGCCTGTCGATGCGCCGTGCGGCGTCTGTCGGCTTTGCATTCGGCGGCGGTCTTTTTTTCGCCGGTACCTATTGGGTCTATCACAGCGTGCACACCGTGGCCGGTGCCCCGGTGGCCATTGCGCTACTGCTCATGGTCGGCCTCGTGCTGATCATGGCGTGTTACCCGGCCCTGTTGGGTGTGCTTGCGACCCGCGTGTACGCCCCGTCCACGACGGTGCGCGGCGCGCTCGGTCTCGTCGGTGGCTGGGTCCTGCTGGAGTGGGTGCGAGGGTGGTTCCTCTCGGGGTTCCCGTGGCTCTCGCTTGGGTACGCCGTACTCGATACCCCCCTTGCCGGTTTCGTTCCGTTGTTCGGCGTCTACGGCGCGAGCGTGTTGGTTGCGTGGCTGGCCATCGCACTGCTGTGGATCGTTGAGGGATCGCGACCGCAGCGCTGGATTGCCGGTCTCGGGGTGATCGCGCTGCTTGCGGGCGGGGCGGCACTGCAGCGCGTACCGTTCACCCAAGCCACCGGCCGCCACCACAGCGTGGCACTCGTGCAGGGTGCTATCGCCCAAGACGAAAAATGGGTAGCGGAGCATCGCGATCACAGCTTCACCGTCTACCGCACACTGACCGAGCCAATGCTGGGACACGATCTCATCGTTTGGCCCGAATCGGCCTTACCGGTGCTCTATCACGAGGCAGTCCCCTTCTTGACGACGCTGTACCAAGCGGCGCAAGCCAAGCACAGCGATTTGCTCCTCGGCCTTGTACGCTACGACACGGAGCGCGCGGGCTACCGCAACGGCCTCGTTGCGCTGGCCGACAGTGAAACCTGGTACTACAAGCGCCGCTTGGTACCGTTCGGAGAGTTCTTTCCGGTCCCGGATTTTGTGCGCGGCTGGATGCGCGGCTTGGATCTCTTCTACGTCGACTTTTTGCCCGGTGACGCCGAACAGCCGGCGCTGTCGGCGGCCGGGGAACGGATCGGCGTGACGATTTGTTACGAAGATGCGTATGCCGCCGAACAGTTGGGCGTGTTGCGCGATGCCACGTTGTTGGTCAACGTCAGTAACGACGCGTGGTTCGGCAATTCGTCGGCTCCTCACCAGCACCTTGAGATCACGCGCATGCGTGCGCTGGAAGCCGGCCGTTGGTTGATGCGCGCCACCAATACCGGTATCACGGCCTTCATCGATCCGTCCGGTCGCGTCGTGTCCCGCAGCCCGCAGTTCACGCCGACGGTGCTCGAGGGCACCGTCGAAGCGCGCACCGGTTTGACGCCATACGCCACGCTGGGTAACCGGCCGGCGCTGGTCCTCGCGCTGATCGGTGTGCTGGTCGCGCTACGCCGCCGTACACGCCCACGCTGACCCTCATCGGTCGGCCGTCACCTCCGGCAAGGGGCTCAGGTATGCTCGGGGTCGACGGACCGTGAGACTACACATGCTTGATCAACTGTTACCGCAACCCCCGGATGCTCTGCTCGCTGTCATGGCGGCGTATGCACAGGACACCTCCCCGGACAAAGTCGATCTCGGCGTCGGTGTCTACAAGGACGCCAGCGGCCGCACCCCGGTCATGGCCGCAGTCAAGGCGGCGGAAGCTCGGCTGATCGCGACGCAGGCAAGCAAGTCGTACGTGGGCCCCGCGGGTAACCGAGCATTCGCCGCTTTTATCGAGCAGTTGGTGCTCGGGCCTGCGCATCCGGCGCTGCAGGCCGGCCGCGTGGTGACCTTGCAGACCCCCGGCGGTTGCGGCGCCTTGCGGCTCATCGGTGACCTGATCGTGAAAAGCGGCAGCACGAGTGACGTACTGATCGGCGACCCGACGTGGGCCAATCACCACCCGCTGTTGACCAGCGCGGGACTCACGGCGCGGCGGTTCCCGTACTACGACGTGGCCCGTAGCGAGTTGTGTGTGGAGGCGATGCTGGCGGCGCTGGACGCCGCAGCCCCGGGCTCGGTCGTATTGTTGCAAGGCGCCTGTCACAACCCGACCGGCGAAGACCTGACCGCCGAACAGTGGGAGCGCCTGGCCGACGTCCTCGAGCGTCGTCAGTTGGTGCCGTTGATCGATCAGGCCTATCAGGGCCTAGGCAATGGCCTCGATGAAGACGGCGCGGCCTTGCGGATGTTGGCGGCGCGATTGCCGGAAGTCCTGATTTCGGTGTCCTGTTCCAAGAACTTCGGGCTGTACCGCGAGCGCGTCGGCGCGGTCATGGTCGTGGCCCGCACCCCGAGCGCCGCGGCCATCACCTTTGGGCACCTGCAGATGCTGGCGCGGCGGATGTACTCCATGCCGCCCGACCACGGTGCCGCGATCGTCGCGACACTGGCCGCGGATCCGCTGCTGGTGGAGGGCTGGAAAGCGGAATTGAGCGACATGCGCGATCGCGTGAACCGGCTGCGCCGTGCCCTCGCCGACGCGTTGGCGACGGAATGGGGAGACCGGCGGTTCGATTACATCGCCCGGCAGCGCGGCATGTTCTCGATTTTGGGCGCGTTGGGTCCGGACGCCGTGGCGCGGCTGGCGACACACGCGCACGTCTACACGGCCCCGGACGGTCGCATCAATCTCGCCGGACTGCCCGAAGCCGCTGTCGGCCGTGTGGCGGCGGCTATACGGGAGGCGCTGCGCTAACGGCGCGGACCCATCCAAAAGGGGGGCGCTGATCCGGTATCCTTAGCGACCCCTTGAGGATCAGACCCCATGCAAGAGACTTACGAACCGGCACTCGTCGAAGCAGCGGCACAGCGCCATTGGGACGAGGCAGGCACTTTCCGGGCGGTCGAAGACACGTCCCGCCCGAAGTATTACTGCTTGTCCATGTTCCCGTACCCGTCGGGTCGGCTGCACATGGGCCACGTCCGCAACTACACGATCGGCGATGTGATCTCGCGCTACATGCGCATGCAGGGTCGCAACGTGCTGCAACCGATGGGTTGGGATGCCTTTGGGTTGCCTGCTGAAAATGCCGCCATCGCCAACAACGTACCGCCCGCGCAATGGACGGACGAGAACATCGCGACGATGAAGCGTCAGTTGAAGGCGCTCGGCTTCGGGCTCGATTGGGACCGCGAGGTCACGACCTGCAAACCCGATTACTACCGCTGGAATCAGTGGCTGTTCTTGAAGATGCTCGAATCGGGCATCGCCTATCAAAAGACCGGTACGGTGAATTGGGATCCGGTGGACCACACGGTCCTCGCCAATGAGCAGGTCATCGACGGTCGCGGCTGGCGCACCGGCGCGTTGGTCGAAAAGCGCGAAATCCCGATGTATTACCTCGCGATCACCCGCTATGCGCAGGAACTGTTGGACGATGTCCAGCAGTTGGAAGGCTGGCCGGAGCGCGTGCGCACGATGCAGGCCAATTGGATCGGGCGCAGCGAAGGCGTCACCATCGCATTCCCGTACACCTTGCAGGGCGTTGAGCACACCCTGAAAGTGTTCACGACTCGGGCCGATACGGTGATGGGCGTGACCTTTGTCGCCGTCGCGGCCGAACACCCACTCGCGACCCATGCCGCCACGACCGACGCCGCGCTCGCGGCGTTTGTGGACGAATGCAAGCGCGGCAGTGTCATGGAGGCCGATTTGGCCACCATGGAAAAGAAGGGCATGCCGACGGGTCTGACCGTCACACACCCGCTCACCGGCGCCGCCGTCCCGGTCTGGGTGGGCAATTACGTGCTGATGGGCTACGGCGAGGGCGCCGTGATGGGCGTACCGGCGCACGACGAGCGTGACTTTGCGTTCGCTCAGAAATACAGCCTGCCCATCCGTCAGGTCATCGACGTCGGTGGCCAGCCGTATTCCACCGACGCCTGGCAGGCGTGGTACGCCGAAGAGGGCGTGTGCGTGCACTCAGGGCCGTACGACGGTCTCGGTCACGCCGACGCGATCGCGCGTATCGCCGCTGACCTCACCGGCAAGGGGCTTGGCTCGCTGCAGGTGCAGTGGCGCCTGCGCGACTGGGGGATCTCGCGGCAGCGTTACTGGGGCTGCCCGATCCCGCTGATTCACTGTGCGAGCTGCGGCGTGGTCCCCGTCCCCGAGACCGATCTGCCGGTGGTGCTCCCCGTGGATCTCGTGCCGGACGGCTCGGGTAATCCGCTCGGTCGCCACGCGGCGTTTGTCGAGTGCCAATGCCCGCGCTGCGGGAGTACCGCGCGTCGCGAAACGGACACGATGGATACCTTTGTCGATTCCTCGTGGTACTTCCTGCGCTACGCGTCGGCCGGTAACGACGCGGCGATGGTGGACGGTCGCGTCGGCTACTGGTTGCCGGCCGATCAGTACATCGGTGGCATCGAGCACGCCATTTTGCATTTGCTGTATTCGCGCTTCTGGACGAAGGTGATGCGCGACCTCGGACTGGTCGAGCTCGGCGAACCCTTCTCGAACCTGCTGACGCAGGGCATGGTGCGCAACGCGATTTACTTCCGCAAGCCAGCCTCGGGTCGAGTGGTGTACTACAACCCGGCCGACGTGGAAGTCGTAACGGACGAGAGAGGGACGCCGGTGGGTGCCCGCCTGAAGGCCGATGGGCTGCCGGTCGAAAGCGGCGGCATCGGCACCATGTCGAAGTCGAAGAACAACGGTGTCGATCCGCAGGCGTTCATTGATCGCTACGGCGCGGATACGGCGCGTCTGTTCATGATGTTCGCGGCGCCGCCCGAGCTGTCGCTCGATTGGTCGGATGAGGGCGCGGAGGGCGCTTTCCGCTTCCTGAAGCGTCTTTGGAAGGCCGTCCACACCGCGGTGTCTGCGGGGCCGGTACCGGCCTTGGATCGCGCCGCGATGACGCCGGCGGATAAAGATTTGCGGCGCCTTGCGCACCAGACGTTGATCAAAGTCGGCGATGACTACGGTCGGCGTCGGACCTTCAACACCGCGATCGCCGCGGTGATGGAGTTGTTGAATGCGATCTCCCGTCACGACACGGCCTCGGAGTCGGCGCGGGCCGTCGTGCACGAAGCCCTGGAAATCGCCGTACTCGTGCTGTCGCCGGTCGTTCCGCACGTCACCCACGCCCTCTGGCAGGCGCTCGGCCATACGACGGCCTTGATCGATGAGCCGTGGCCCTCGGCGGATCCGGAGGCGTTGACGCAGGATGCGGTGACGCTCGTCGTGCAAGTCAACGGCAAACTGCGCAGCCAGATCACCGTCGCCGTCGATGCGGATGAAGCCAGCGTTCGCGAGACCGCCTTGGCCGATGCGACGGTGCAGCGGTTCATCGGGGAACTCACCGTGCGCAAAGTGATCGTGGTGAAGGGCAAGCTCGTCAACGTGGTGGTGGCGTGAGCCGCGGGCGGTCGTGGATCGCGTGCCTGCTGGTCGTGGCCCTGACGGGCTGCGGCTTCCATTTGCAGGGCAGCGCGCCACTGCCGCCGGCGTTTCAGACGACGCGGGTTGTCGCATCGAATCGCTACACGGATTTCCATCGGGCCTTGGTCGAGTCGCTGTCGGCTGCCGGTGCGACGGTGCTGGAAGGGTCGGGGCCGGGTGCGGTGGTCGAAGTCCTCGACGATCAACCGACGCAACGCGTGCTGTCGGTGTCTGCCAACAACACACCGACCGAATACGAAGTGTTTTACGCCATCCGGTATCGGGTGCTGGTGGCGGGACAGGAGGTCATCGCGCCGAGCCGCCTCGAACTGTCCCGCGACTACAGTTTTGATACGACCGCGATCTTGGCGAAAGAGCAGGAACAGGGGGCCATACGCTTGGCTTTGGCGCGCGATCTGGCGGGTCTCGTCATGCGGCGATTGGCGGCCATTACGCCGTGACCGACGCGGCCGACGTCTTGCCGGTCGCGGCGATCGGACTTGCGCCGCTGGCGCGCTTGTTCGCGCCCTACGGGCTGGCTACGGTCCTCGTTGAGCGTGGTGCGGACATCCCGGGCAGTTACTGGGGTGCACCGGAGGCCGGCATCATTGCGACGACGCTCTATGTCCGCGATGACACACCCGTGCACTCGGCCTTACACGAAGCCTGTCACACGATCTGCATGGACAGCCAGCGCCGTCGATCGCTGCTGACGGACGCGGGCGGTGACTACGACGAGGAAAACGCGGTGTGCTACCTGCAGATCCTGTTGGCCGAGGCCCTACCAGGCGTCGGTTCGCACCGCGTGATGGCCGATATGGATGCGTGGGGTTACACCTTCCGGCTCGGTTCGACTCGCGCTTGGTTTGAACAGGAGACGGCCTCGGAACGGGCGTGGCTGCGCGCACACGATCTGATCGATCCACACGGGCAACCCACCGGACGGCTTCGCACATGAAAGGTCTCTGGGGCACGGGTCGCTGGTGGGGGCTGCTCTGCGTGCTCGCGGGTCTTAGCGCCTGCACGTCGACCGGTTTGCTGCGCTTGGCCAGCAGCGCCGATCTGGTCAACCCGGCGGTACACGTGCAGCACGATGTTGCGTATGGGTCGGCGCCACGGCAACGCCTCGACGTGTATCGACCGCGCGCGGAGTCGACGGCCGAGCGCCCGCTGATCGTGTTCGTGCACGGCGGCAGTTGGTATTGGGGCTCGAAAGATCTGTACCGGTTCGTCGGTGCGGGGTTGGCAGAGCGGGGTGCGGTGGTGGCCGTGATCAATTACCGCCTGTATCCGCAAGCCCATCTTGCCGAGTCCGTGCAGGACGTCGCGACGGCCGTCGCCCAATTGCAGCGCGATGCCGCGCGCGTGGGCGCGGATCCGCGACGGATCTACTTGATGGGGCATTCGGCCGGCGCCGAATTGGCGGCCTTGGTCGCGCTCGACCCGTCCCATTTGCGCGCGCTCGGGGCCGAACCCGTGCAGGGTTTTATCGGCTTGGCCGGGCCGTATGATTTCTTGCCGATCACGGACGATTACCTGAAGGAGTACTTCGGGCCGCCCGAGCGGTATCCGGACTCACAACCGGTGAATGCAGTCTCCAGCGCCAGTGCGCCGTCCTTGCTGCTGCAGGGGCTGGCCGATACGACAGTGCTGCCGCGCAACACGGATGCGTTGGCCAACCGCTTGCGCTCAGCGGGCGTGCCGGTGGAAACGCTGGTGCTCGAGCACGACGATCACTCGACGATCTTGCGGCGTCTCGCGCGCCCGTATCGTCACGACGATCCGGTGGTCGCTCGAATCGAACAGTTCGTCGGAGCCACGCCGTGATCCGCGCACTGTGGGGCGGTCTGTTCGGCATCAGCCTTGCCGCGGGCGCGACGCCGCCGCAGCGTATCGTCACGTTGGCGCCGCACCTGACGGAACTCGTCTACGCCGCGGGCGCCGGTGATCGCATTGTGGGTACGCTCGATACGAGTGACTATCCGCCGGCTGCGCGCCGCATACCGCGGGTGGGCGACGTGCAACACATTGATCCGGAGCGCTTGTTGGCGCTCAAGCCGGACCTGGTCTTGGTCTGGGCGGACGGTCAACCGGCAGCGGAGCGGGCGTTGATCGACCGGTTGCATGTGCCGGTGCTGGCCTTGGAAGAGCACTCCTTGGACGATGTGCCGGCGGAAGTGGAGCGGCTCGGTCAACGCTTCGGGACGCAGGGCGAGGCCAACGCGGCGGCGGCACGACTGCGCGCCGACCTCGCGCAATTGAGAAGCCGCTACGCGGGCGAACGGCGTCTGCGAGTATTTTGGCAGGTCTGGAGCGCCCCGTTGTACACCCTCGGCGGGCGGCATGTCGCGACCGAGATGCTCGGGGTCTGCGGCGCCGACAATATCTTCGCGGACCAGGTCCCGAGCGCGGTCGCGGTGAACGAGGAGGCGGTGCTGGCCCGCCATCCGGACGTCCTCGTCCTCACCGGGACCGAGGCGGAGAATGCGGACTGGGTGGCACGTTGGAACGCCCACGTGCCACTGCCCGCGCTGCGCTCGGGCGCGGTCCTGAGCCTCAATCCCGACCTCGTGAACCGGATGGGGCCTCGCCTGGTCGAGGGGACGCGGCGGCTGTGCGAGGGGCTCGCGGCCCTGCGCGCACGCAAGCACTGAGCGGCGCTTGCCGCCCACTCGCTAGGGTGTGAGACTGCCGCACCCGTCGTCTTACTGAGGTTGTCTGCCATGAAACGCACGTCTCTCCTACTGACTGTTTGCTTGCTGGCGGGCGTCAGCGCTGCGCGGGCCGATGGCTCGCCCCCGACCGCCCCCACGGCGGTGCCGGCGGACGAGGTCGCCAAGTCCTCGGGCAGCATCACGGCGGGCGGACGCGCGCTCAACTATCAGACGGAAGCCGGGTTGCTTGTGGTCCACGTGAAGGATCCGATCGACGCCGATCCGGTCCCGAGCGGCGAGAAGGCCCCGCCCGCCCCGCCGTCGGCCGCGATGTCCTACGTCGCCTACTTCCTCGGCAAGGAGCCGGACCCGCGTCGGCCGATCACCTTTGTCTACAACGGCGGACCGGGCTCGGCGACGATCTGGCTGCACATGGGCGCCTTAGGTCCCAAGCGCGTGGTGGCGGCCGATGCTGCGCACGGCTCAGCCGCTCCCTACCGGCTCGTCGACAACGCGCACACGCTGCTCGGCGATACCGATTTGGTGTTCATCGACGCGCCGTACACCGGCTTTGGTTATCTGCGCGGTGCCGATAAGGAAAAGGCCTTCTTAGGTATCGACGAAGACGGCCGCGCGTTCGCGAATTTCATTGTGAAGTTCCTCTCCTCCCACGGTCGCTGGAACTCGCCGAAATTCATCTTTGGTGAGAGCTACGGCACCACGCGCTCCGCGGTGTTGGCCAATTTGCTCACTGAGCGCGCGGTCGAGTTGAACGGCGTCGTCTTGCTGTCGCAAATCCTGTCCTTCGACAACAGCGCGGACAGCCCGGAACTCAATCCGGGTGTGGAGCAGCCGTATGCGCTCGCCCTGCCGTCGTACGCGGCCACCGCGTGGTACCACCACAAGCTCGCGAACCGCCCGGATCAACTCGAGCCGTTCTTGGCCGAGGTGGAGCGTTTTGCGTTGAACGAGTACCTGCCGGCGCTCGTTGCAGGCCGTGACCTGTCGGCCGAACGTCGCCGCGCGATCATCGCCAAACTGCACGACTACACCGGCATCGCGCCGGAGTACCTCGACAAAGCAAATCTGCGTCTGAACGTGGGCATGTTCGATCAACAGATCTTGGGCGACTCCACGACCGGCCGTCTCGACACGCGCTACACGGGGCCCGCGATGGATCCGGTGGGGCGCGAAGCCAGTTACGATCCGATGATCGCCTCGATTGCGGCGCCCTATGTGGCCCTCTTTAACGACTACGTGCGCCGCGAGCTGCATTTCGGGGAAGGCCGCACGTACAAGTACATGGGTGGGTTGCCGTCGTGGGATATGCAGCACGCGCCCCCGGGCACGGGCCAGAAATCCGCGCAATCGGCCAATGTCATGCTCGACCTGGCCGCTGCGATGAAGCAAAACCCGAACCTCAAGGTGCTGATGCACGGCGGCTATTACGATCTCGGTACCCCGTATTTCAGCGCCAAATACGAGTTGAATCACCTGCCCATCCCGGACGCGCTGGCGGGCAACATTTCGATGCACTTCTACCCGACGGGACATATGGTTTATCTGAACGAGCCGTCGCTGGCGGCGCTCTCTCAGAGCACCGCGGCGTTCATTCGGGCCAATTCGGCACACTGATGCGACTCGTTCCGGAGACCCTTGCGCGCGCACTCGACGGCCCTCCCGCCTCGGCGTGGTTGGTGGCGGGGGATGAGCCTCTGCTCGTTGGCGAGGCGTGCGATGCGATTCGCGCTCGGGCCCGCGCGCACGGCTACGCCGGGCGTGAGGTGCATTTCGTGGAGCGTGGATTCGACTGGGTGGAGCTACACGGGTCGTTGCGCGCGATGTCGCTCTTTGCCGAGCAGCGCATCGTGGAATTGCGCCTGATGAGTCCGAAGCCAGGAACGGAGGGCGCGAAGGCCTTGATCGCGGCGGTCGAGGATCCATCACCCGACGTCCTCTTACTGGTCATCACTGACAAGATTGAATACGGCGATCGCTCCAACGCCTGGGTACAGGCCTTCGAAAAACGCGGGCACTGTGTCGATGCCGAGCAGTTGCTGCCCGAGCAACTGCCCGGTTGGTTGGAGGGGCGTATGCGCCGGGTCGGTTTGGAGCCAGACCCGGATGCCGTCCAATTGCTCGCGGAGCGTTGCGAAGGCAATTTGGTGGCGGCGCATCAGGAAATCGAATTGCTCCGGCTCCTCGCCGGCGCCGGCCCCGTCTCCGCGGAGACCGTGGCCGACTCGGTCGCCAACAGCGCGCGCTATCACGTGTTCCAATTGGGTGAAGCGCTGCTTGCGGGCGATGCGCCGCGCACCGTTCGTATCCTCGACGGCTTGGCCGCCGATGGCGAGGGGTTGCCGCTCGTGCTCTGGTGTATCGCGGAGGAAATACGCTCGGTGCTGCAGTGGAACGGCGGCAATGCCGGTTACCAGAGCCCGATGCGCCTGCGTCGGGGCGGTCGGCGTCGGTCGACCCTGTTGGCGCGTGCGGCGCAACGCGTCCCGCGTGCGGTGGCGCTGGAACTGCTGACGGCCGCTGCGCGCGCGGACGGCCTGGCCAAAGGCGCCGGAAAGGGCGAGGCGTGGGGCGAAGTCACGCGTATCGCAACGGAATTTTGCATCGCAGGCCGAAATCGGTCAGGCTGAGCGGGATGTCGAACTCGCCTGCTACCAGCGTCTCTCCCGTGGACGCGTCGTCTGGGCCGATGGGTATCTTTGGAGGTACCTTCGATCCGATCCATTACGGTCATCTGCGCACTGCGTACGAGCTCCTTGAGATCCTGCGCTTGCCCGAAATCCGCTTCATGCCCGCGGGCAGTCCGCCGCATCGCAGCGGTACGTTTGCCGATAATGATCAGCGCCTCGCGATGGTGCGGGCCGCGGTCGCCGGCCAACCCGGGTTCACGGTCGATGATCGGGAAGTCCGCAAAGCGGGCCCCTCCTATTCGGTCGAAACGCTCTCGGATCTGCGCGCGGAATATCCGGATCGACCGCTCTGCCTGATCATCGGGATGGACGCATTTCTCGGCCTGCCGAAGTGGCACCGTTGGCGTGAATTGTTGACGCTCGCGCACCTCGTGGTTGCCCACCGCCCCGGCTGGAATGCGCCCACACTGGGCCCGTTGGGTGAGTTGTTGGTCGATCACGGCACCGGAACGGTGCGCGACCTGCACGAGCATTTGGCCGGTCGCATTTACATACACGCTGTCACGCAGCTGGAGATTTCCTCCACCGACGTGCGCGCTCTCATCAGTGCCGGACGCGATCCGCGCTACCTGATGCCCGAGGGTGTACGGCGCATCATTCTGGATACGGGCTGTTATGCCCGGAAGGACGTGGGACGAGGATGACTGCCGAAAAACCCGCCAAGAAAAAGGCCGCCGCATCGACGCGCGCGAAGACCCCTGCCAAGAAGAAGGCGGTCCGACCGGCTGCGAAGACGGCAGCCAAGAAGACCGTGAAGAAGACCGCTGCCAAGAAAAAGGCGCCGGCCAAATCCAAGGCCCCGGCGAAGTCCAAGGCCGCCGCGAAGGTCAAAGCGCCTGCGAAGCGAGGATTGGCGGACGTGGTCGCGGCCGCGCTCGACGAGATGAAGGGCCAAAACATCACGGTGCTCGACGTGCGTGGCGTCACCGATGTGGCCGACACCATTGTGATTGCGTCGGGCACCTCCGACCGTCACGTGAAGTCGCTGGCGACCCGTGTGCAGGAGCGGGCGCGCGAGGCCGGTCAGCGCCCCTTGGGCGTCGAGGGCGAGCGCGAAGGCGAGTGGGTGCTCGTCGATCTTGGCGACGTGATCGTCCACGTGATGTTGCCGCGCGTGCGCGAGTTCTATGCGCTCGAAAAGCTGTGGAACGTCCGCTCGGCGGAGCGCAGCCCGGCGAACTGAGGCGATGCGCCTCAAGTTGATTGCTGCGGGAACCCGGTTGCCTGCCTGGATTGAGGCGGGTTACCAGGAATACGCCCGGCGACTGACCGCTGAGGCGCCGATCGAGCTGATTGAAGTCGCGGTGCCGCGCGGCACCGCGCAAGGCGCTCGGGAGCGGGCAACGCAAAAGGAAGGGGAGCGCATGCTCGAAGCGATCCCCAAATCCGCCTGGGTGGTCGCGTTGGACGTGACGGGGCGCGCCATCGATACCCCAGCGCTGTCGCGGTGGTGGGCAACGCGGCAGCGGGACGGTCGCGATGTGGTCTTTCTGATCGGGGGGCCGGATGGCCTCGCTGCGCCCGTCTTGGAGCGTGCCGACGAGCGGATGTCCTTGTCGGCGCTCACGTTTCCGCACGGGTTGGTCCGAATTCTCTTAGCCGAACAACTGTACCGGGCGGTCAGTCTGTTGAAAGGGCACCCGTACCATCGGGAATAGCGCACCGCCCGTCGCATTGGGGGTGTGGCAGCCCTGCGAGGGACACCGCGGCACGCTATGCTGCAAGGCCTGTAATTGGTAGCCGTCATCGCCCATGACCCCCGTTCTTCTCCTTGCCTCTGCTTCACCCCGCCGCGCCGAGTTGCTGCGTCAGATTGGGGTGCCTCATGCCATCCAACCGGCGGACGTGGACGAGACGCGGCAGGCGGGCGAAGACCCGCGCCGCTATGTCGAACGGGTTACGGCCCTCAAGGCCGCGACGGGATGGGCCCAGGCGGCGGGATTGCCGGTGCTCGCGGCGGATACGGCGGTGGTCTTAGGCACGGAACTCTTTGGCAAGCCGCGTGATCAAAGCGATGGATTGGCGATGTTGGCGGCGCTGTCGGGCAGGACCCACCAAGTTCTCACGGCGGTCGCGCTGCGCACCGCCGCCGGTCTGACGGCGGTGGTTTCGGAGACGCACGTGACATTTCGCGAGACGGACATCGCCGAGCGTGAACGTTACTGGCACACCGGTGAACCGATGGGCAAAGCAGGCGGCTACGCGGTGCAGGGCTTCGCGGCGGCGTTCATCACCCGCATCGAGGGCAGTTACTCCGGTGTCATGGGATTGCCGCTGGCCGAGACGGCCGGCCTCCTCCGTGCGGCGGGACTACCGATTTGGCAGACGGGAGCGGAGTCGTGACAGCCGAGATTCTGGTCAACGTAACGCCTCGCGAGAGTCGCGCCGCCTTCTTGGAGAACGGCGTTCTGCAAGAGGTGTATATCGAGCGCGCGAATCGACGCGGTATCACCGGCAATATTTATAAGGGCCGCGTGTCGCGCGTACTGCCGGGCATGCAGGCCGCGTTTATCGACATCGGTCTTGAGCGGACGGCCTTTCTGCACGTGTCGGACATTGCGCGTCGCGACGATGTCGGCGCCGTTTTCGAGACACCGGCGGCCGACGATATCCGAGCGGCCGTCACCGAAGGGGACGAGTTACTCGTTCAAGTCTTGAAAGACCCGCTCGGTACGAAAGGCGCGCGGTTGACGACGTTTATCACCTTGCCGTCGCGCTTCTTGGTGTACATGCCGCAGGGGCGTGGGGTCGGCGTATCCGCGCGGATCGAGGAGGAAGCGGAACGAACGCGTCTGCGCACGTATCTGGAATCCGTTGCGGCCACGACTCCGGGTGGGTACATCGTGCGTACCGTTGCTGAGGGTATCGATCCGGAGGCGTTACGCGCGGACATGCTGTTCCTGCGCCGACTTTGGGATGTCGTATCGGACGCGGGGTTTCGTGCGCCCTCCGGCGGGTTGGTGCACGAGGATCTACCGCTCGATGTGCGCATGTTGCGTGATTTACTCGGGCGGGGCGTCGAACGGGTGCAAGTCGATGCGCCGGTGGCGCACGAGCGGATGCTCGAGTTCGCGCGCACCTTTATGCCCGAGAGTCTGGAGAAGATTGAGTTGTACCGGGGGAATCGCCCGATTCTCGATCTGTACGGCGTCGAGGATGAAATCCAAAAAGCGTTGGATCGGAAAGTGCCCTTAAAGTCGGGCGGCTATCTCATCATCGACCAGACCGAAGCGATGACGACGATCGACGTGAACACGGGAGCTTTCGTCGGTCATCGCAATCTCGAAGACACCATCTTCCGCACCAATCTTGAGGCCGCGGTCGCGATTGCGCGGCAACTGCGCCTGCGCAACTTGGGCGGCATCATCATCATCGACTTTATCGACATGACCGACGAGGACCATCGCCGGCAAGTCCTACAGGCGCTCGAAAAAAGCCTGTCGACCGATCATGCGCGCACCCAAATTTCCTCAGTCTCGCCCTTGGGCTTGGTGGAGATGACGCGCAAGCGAACCCGCGAGAGCCTCGAACACCTGCTGTGTCAGGCCTGTCCGACCTGCGAAGGGCGCCGCTTCGTAAAGACGGCCGAAACGGTGGTGTACGAAATCTTTCGCGAGACGTTGCGTCAGTCGCGCCAATTCGAGGTGCAGGGTCTGATGGTTCTGGCGCACCAGGACGTGATTGAAATGCTGCTCGATGAGGAGTCGGCCGCGCTGGGTGAGCTCGAGGTGTTGGTCGGTAAGCCGATACGCTTGCAGACCGAAGCCCTCTATGCCGAGGATCAATACGACGTGGTACTGCTCTAGGATCCTCATGTCTAGACTGAGGCGGATCGCAAAATGGCTGTTGATCGCGCTTGCGCTCCTGCTGCTGCTGTTGGGCGGCGCGGTCGCAGGCCTCGACCTCTGGCTGTCACGGTCCCCGGAACTTGCCCCACAGTTGGTGTCGCGTGTCGAAGCGCTGACCGGACTGCGCTTTTCTTATGACTCGCTGACGGCGCGGCTCGGGTTGTATGGGCCCGAATTGGTCTTCACCAACGCGAGCATCACGCTCAAAGGCCAACACAACGCGGTCGTCGCGGCACGTTCGGGCCGCGTGGGCATCGATTTTTGGCGCGCAATCCGCACACTGCACCCGCTGTCCGGTCGCGTGGTGTTGGATGGTGCGAAGCTGTACGTGTTCTTGACCCAGAACGGCATCGAGTTGCGCGGCGGCCCGATGTCCGACGACGACACCCACATCCCGCTCGACCAAGTGCCCATTGGCCACGTCAAAATTGAGGACAGCACGGTCACCGTACGCGATCTGAGGACGATGGACCCGGCGTGGAAGGTGGATCGCGTTGCGCTGGATCTGGAACGGGACCCGCGTTCGTTGTGGTTATCCGCGCAAGTGCGCCTACCCGAAGCGCTGGCCTCACGCGTCTCGGCCGACGTGGCATTGGACGGCGATTTGGCGGATCCGACGCAGTTGCGTTGGACGAGCCACTTACAGCTGAAGCAGGCCTCTCTCGCGGGTTGGACCGCGTTAATTCCCCGATGGAGTGCGCACCTGTCCGGACACGGCGACTTGTCCGCGACCGTCGGCGGTCAAGGCTCCGCGGTCGAGCACATCGCCGCGACCTTGGCCCTGACCGGCGTGGCCGGACCGTCGGACGGAGAGGGCAGCGAGGGTCGGCGCTTTGCGGCGCTTGAGGGCAGCGTGACCGTGGATCGCGACGGCAAAGGCTGGCGCGCGAAGGGCTCGAACCTGACGATCAACCCCGGTCATGACCCGTGGCGTCGCGGCGAATTTGAGTTTCGCTTCGCGCCCGGTGCCGCTGACGGTGGCGTGTTCCGATTGCGCTCACCGTCCATAAGCCTGGATGCGATCGCCGCGCTGGCGACGCTGTTACCGGCCGGGCGTGCCCGTGAGATGGGCCTGGCGCTGGCGCCCCGCGGCCAACTCTCCAGCGTGGACGTGTCGGTGACGCACGATGCACAGCAGGGCTGGCGCATGAACGGTGGTGCTCGCTTTACGGATGTCGGTATCGGCGCCTTCGAAGCGATTCCGGGCATCACGGGGCTGTCGGGCGTAATCGCCGGTGCGGGCGATCGGGCCACCGGTGAATTGCACTCCACCGGCCTATCACTGGACCTGGCGCGCGCCATGCGCGCTCCCATTCCACTGGAGACGCTCTCCGCGCGCTATGAGATTGCGTGGAAATCCGACGGCTGGCACTTCGCCGTGACGAACGCGTCGTTGGCGTCGCTTGGCGCCCATGCCGAAGGGCATGCCGGGTTTTTCTTACCGTCGGATCCGGAGACGCCCTCTAATATTGATTTGGATTTTCGCTTTGGCGGCATCCATGCCGAAAATGCGCCGCGCTATTTGCCGGGGAAGAAAATCCCCGAGCACACGATGGAATGGCTTGATCACGCCTTTATCGCAGGCGTGGTGCCGTCCGGTCGAGCAGAGTTATCCGGCGATCTTCGCCGTTTTCCGTTCCGCGACGGTGGCGGTCTTTTCCGCATCACATTTGCGTTCGAGCAATTGCGACTGCACTTTCACGACGAGTTCGGCGACCTTGAGGACTTGGACGGCGACGCAGAATTTAAGAACAACGGTTTCACGGCACGAACCCGTCAGGCACACGTGCACGGTCTGAACGTGCGCGAGGCCGTTGCTGAGATGACCGATTTCAAAGAGGCCGAATTGACCGCCGATGCCAAATTCGACGGCGATGTGCACGACGCACTGACGTATTTGCAGGCGTCGATGGTCGGTCCCAAGCTCGGGCCCATTTTTATGAAACTGGGTGGCAAGGGGCCCCTGAACGGTGATTTGAAGCTCGTGCTACCGTTCCGTCACTTTGCCGATCGCTTGGTCGCGGTGGACGCGCGCTTGGATCACGACGTCATCAAAGTGCCGAGCTTGGATGAGCCTGCCCGCGATGTCGTCGGTAGCCTCACGATTCGCAATCGCGACGTGACCGTGCCGAAACTCTCGGCCACAGTGCTTGGTGGCCCGGCGCGATTCCGTGCCAAGACGATCAACGTCAAAGGCCCGGAGCGTGCGTTGATCGTGACCGGCGACGGGCGCGTGCTCGGCGATCATGTCCAAACGGCGCTCGGGATCGATCAAGGCAGTTGGTTAGCCGGTGGCACCGATTGGACGCTCTCGGCGCGGTTCCCGCGTCTCGAATGGCAATTGCCGCCCGATCCGGTGCCGGCCGATGCGCCACCGGATACGCGTCCGAACGTGCACGAGGTCGACGTGCGTTGGGGCCTTGCAACCGTGCAGTTGCAGTCCAATCTCGTGGGTATGACCTCGGCATTCCCCGCGCCGCTTGCGAAAGCCGCCGACGCACAGTGGCCGCTCAACTTGGAATTATCGATCGACTTTCCGGTGGACGAGGACACGCCCGTGCCGCCCGGCATGAAGCGGGATGCACCGCGGCCGCTCGGCTTGATATTGCGCAGTCAATTGGGGCGCGACGGCGCCGTCTTTGAATGGCAGGGGGGCGATGACCTACCGAAGTTCGTGCGTGGCAGCGTGCACTTTGGGGCGGGCGCCCCGTTACTGCGGGAAGGGCCTGGCGTCTGGTTGGACGGCAAGTTGCCGGATTACGACTTGTCGGCATGGCTCAGAGTGCGTCTCAAGGAGCAAGCCGGCAGTGCCGTGGGCGATATGTTGGCAGGCAGTACGCTGCACGTGGATCGCTTCGGCATCTTTGGCTTTCATTTTCCGGATGTTTCTCTGACGCTCGGCAACCGTGACAGTGCGTGGCGGGTTGCGGTGGAGAGTCCGGCGGCGCGCGGTGTGATTGTGGTGCCTTACGATTTGCGCGGGAACACGCCGCTCACCTTGGATATGGATCGTCTGCTGCTCGGTGATTACGCCGAGGGCGACTCGTCCACCGACGACGAAGCCCTCGACCCCACGCAGTTACCGCCGATTGTCATCAAAGTTCGCAATCTCGAGATCCAGAAGCGGCGTTTCGGCTCGCTCGAGGCCACGCTGTCGCGCCGTGCGGACGGACTCACGCTGGACCACGGCGTCCTGCATGGAAATTCTTTCGAGGCAACGGCGAAAGGCAGTTGGATTAAGAGCGCATCCGGTCAGTCGAGCACGTTGAACTTCGTGTTTGACAGTACCGACGTGCAAGACACACTCAATGCTTGGGGATTCCAACAAACGCTGACCGGCAAGCGTGCGCATGCGTCCGGCGTGCTGGGCTGGCCGGGCAGCTTGGATCTGGGCCTGTTTAGCCGTGCCACCGGCAACGTGAATATCGCAGTCGAACAAGGCCAGGTCTTGGGCGTGAATCCAGGCGCCGGTCGCGTGCTTGGCTTGATGTCGATCGCCGCACTGCCGCGCCGCCTGACCTTGGATTTTTCCGATCTGACCGACAAAGGGTTTGCCTTCGACCACATTCGCGGCGACTTCTCCTTTCAAGGGGGCAACGCCTACACGCAGAATCTGGTCTTGAAAGGACCGGCCGCTGAAATCGGCATCGTGGGCCGCACGGGTTTGCTCGCCCGCGATTACGATCAGACCGCCAAAATTACCGGCCATGTCGGTGGTCCCTTGGCCGCAGCGGGTGCGTTAGCGGCTGGACCTGCCATCGGTGCGGCTTTGCTGGTCTTCTCGACCGTGTTCAAGGAACCTCTCGGCGGGATCGCGCGCGGGTACTATCGAATTACCGGCAGCTGGGACAAGCCCACCATCGATCGGATCGGCGCGAACGAAGCCCGTGAGGTGACCGGTAAAGCCCCGGTCACGGAGGCGGGCAAGGAGTCTGGGACCGACAGCCGGGACGGGGCTGCGAGCTCGGAGTCGGTGCCGCCGGCGCCGGACACGGGCGTGCCAACCGTTCCACGACAGAAGGATTGACGCATGGGTGTTTTTGCAGCGGTACAGATGACCTCCGGCCCGGACGTGGCCGCCAATCTGGCGACCGCGGAACCGCTGATCGCGCGAGCCGCGCAATCGGGTGCGGCCGTCGTACTGTTGCCGGAGAATTTCAATTTCATCGGGCGGCGCGATATCGATAAACGCGAGGTCGCCGAGGCCATGGGTCATGGCCCTACCCAAGACTTCCTCGCGCAGAGTGCGCAACGACACGGCATCACGCTCATCGGCGGGACGCAGCCGATACGCAGCGATGCCGCGGATGGGCGCGTGACGAACACGACGCTCGTCTACGATGCCCGCGGTACGTGCGTGGCGCGTTACGACAAGATTCACCTGTTCGATGTGGACGTCCCGGACAAGCCCGGCGAAAACTATCGTGAGAGCACCCACGTCGCGCCGGGTCAACAGGTGGTAACGGTGGACACGCCGATTGGCCGCATCGGCTTGTCGGTGTGCTACGACATGCGTTTCCCGGAGTTGTACCGACGCTTGATGGTGGCGGGTGCCGAGATCCTCGTCATGCCGGCGGCGTTTACCGTGCCCACGGGACGCGCCCATTGGGAAACGTTGTTACGCGCGCGCGCCATCGAGAATCTGAGCTATGTCTTTGCGGCGGCCCAATCCGGCGTACACCCGAATGGCCGTGAGACGTACGGCGACACGATCGCCATCGATCCGTGGGGCCGTGTGCTGAAGCGTCTGCCGCGCGGCAGCGGCGTCGTGTGTGCCGACGTGGATTTGAATGCATTGCGGCGTCTGCGCGCCGAATTCCCCGCTCTCTCGAATCGCGTCTTGGGCGCGTGAGGTTTGCTTTGAACGCCGTGACTGAACTGGATCCGTATACGCTCGCCCAAGCCACGATTTTGGAGCCCGCGGGCTTGACGCTGCCGAAGCTTGAGCACGCGCTCGGCCTCATGCACGAGCATGCGCTCGACGAGGCGGAATTGTATTTTCAATGGTCGCGCGACGAGTCGTGGGCGCTGGAAGACGGGATCGTCAAAGAAGGATCGCACAGCATCGACCAGGGCGTCGGCGTGCGTGCCATGGCCGGCGAGCGGACGGGTCTTGCCTACTCCGATGAGTTGGGCGAAACCGCGCTGATCGAAGCGGCCCGAGCGGCGCGTGCGATCGTGCGGCACGGCGGTGCAACGGCCACCCCGGGCGCGGCCGGCATACGGATTGGCAGCCCTCGAGTCGTGCCGTCGCTGTACCAGCCACTGGATCCGATCACCTCGCTCGCCGATGCGGACAAGATAGAGTTCTTACAGTCACTGGATCGATCGACACGCGCGTTGGATCCGCGCGTCCGTCAGGTCATGGCCAGTCTGGCCGGGTCTTACGAGATCGTGCTCGTCGTGAACTCGCAAGGCGTGCTGGCCGCCGATGTGCGCCCCTTGGTGCGCGTGAACTTGTCGGTGATCCTGGAATCGGATGGCCGGCGCGAGCAAGGTTACGTCGGCATGGGAGGTCGCTACTCCCTCGAGGAGTTGCTGCGTCATCCCGATGTGAAGGATCTCCCCCGCCAGGCGATCCACGCGGCGAGCGTCAATCTCGAGGCCATTCCGGCACCTGCGGGCACCATGACCGTGGTCCTTGCGAACGGCTGGCCGGGGGTCATGCTGCACGAAGCGGTCGGTCACCCGCTGGAGGGCGACTTCAACCGCAAGGGCACGTCGGCGTTCTCGGGTCGAATGGGCGAAACGGTCGCGAGCCCGTTGTGCACCGTGGTTGACGACGGCACGTTGGCACGTCGGCGCGGCTCCTTGAGCATCGATGACGAGGGCACGCCCACCCGGTGCACTACGCTGATTGAGGCGGGCGTACTGACGGGCTATATGCAGGATCGTCTGAACGGTCGTCTGATGGGTACCGGATCGACCGGCAACGGTCGACGGGAATCGTTCGCGCACGCCACGCTGCCGCGCATGACCAATACCTACATGCTGCCCGGCCCGCACGATCCTGCGGAAATCATTCGCTCGGTCGATCGTGGGTTGTATGCGGTCAACTTTGGTGGCGGCCAGGTCGACACCACCAGCGGCAAATTCGTGTTTTCCACGAGCGAAGCGTACATGATCGAAAACGGCCGCATCACGCGGCCGGTCAAAGGTGCCTCGTTGATTGGCTCCGGACCGGAAGTGCTGCAGCGTGTCAGCATGTTAGGCAATGATCTGAAGATTGACGCCGGCGTCGGTAACTGCGGCAAGGAAGGGCAGTCGATTCCCGTGGGTGTGGGCTTGCCGACGGTCCGAGTCGATGGATTGACGGTCGGCGGGACGGGTTGAGTCAGCGCTGCGCGTCGACCCGTTCGATGCGCAGTTCGTGGATCCCAATCTGGATTACGTCCCCTGGCTGCAACGGCTCGCGCCAGACGGGTTCGCCGCGCAGATAAACGCCGTTCGTGCTGTCCAAATCCTCGATCAGCAGGTGAGTCCCATCCCGGGTGATCGTGCAGTGCAGGCGGCTCACGTACCGCGACGGAATCTGTAGATCGTTCTGACTCGAGCGGCCGATGGTCAGCACCCCCTCGGTCAAATCAATCGTGCGCTCGAGCACACCCCCCTGCTCGAGGTGAAGGCGATACCGCGCGCTCCGCGCCGCGGTCGTCGCGTTATCCACCGGGTTCTTCAGCCCCCCGATGGCGTTCTCCCCGAGGTCAGACGCGAGGTCCGGCTCGACATCGGCCATGAGATCAATGGCGAGATCCGCCGCGAGATCAGCCGCCACGGCGGCTTGCCAGTCCACGTAGGCCGATTCAACCGCGGTACGCGACGTGGCCACCGCAGCAAAAACCTCGTCGGACAGGGCGAGCCGATCGGCGGTGGGGAGCGACCCCGGGTCAGTAGGCGGCTCCGCTGCGGCGACAGGAACGTACGTGGGGCGTTGTCGCTGGAGTGCCGCATCGATCGTGCCCAGTAGGTGTGCAGCCGCCCGCACATCCTCCGCGGTGACGCTGTCCCGCATGGCGTCAAACGCCGCGGTCATCGCACCGTCCGCGTAGCGATTGATCTGTTTGGGGACACCGTCCGTGATCCGCATCAGCATGTCTGCTGCGCTGCTCTGGAACACGCGTCGTCCCGCAGCGCCGGCGACATCGAGCCGATGTTGCAGATACTCACCCACCTCGTCCGCGTGCAACGCCTCGACCGCGTGGACGCGTAGCGCGCAGGTTTGTCCGGCGGTCGCCGCCAGCAGCGCCGTCTGCAACGCCGGCTCACCGACGAGCACCACCGCCACGTGCGGGAAGGCGGCGATGTGCTCGACCAACGCGTTCAGCACCGGTGGAGTGCAGCAGTGACCGTTATCGATCGTGATGACTGTCCGCTGCTCGACGGCCTCACGTCCCCACAGAATGGTCGTGAGCGCATCGCCGAGTGCCGCACCGGTCAGTGTGACGCGATGACCGAACTGCACGAGGAGGCCATGCACCAATTCACTGGCCGTCGCGGGTGACTGGTTGAAATGAGCGGACGAGACGTTGGTCGGTAGGCCGTTCCGCAGTCGCTGCAGCAGTAGCGTCTTGCCTGTGCCGCACGGGCCGATCAAAGCGGTAAGCCCGCCAGCTTTCACGAGAACGTCGCCCAGCGCGGCCCACGGCGCTGCGTGGCCTCTGGCAGGATAATAAAACGCTGCGTCCGGCGTTAACCGGAACGGCAGCGCTCGTAAACCGAGCCGCTGCAAATACATCGAACGCCTTCCCTTCGCATCGGATCGCTGTCGTTCTGCCTGCGCTTCGTAGCCTCGCAGGGTCCCCGTCTCGTTATCTGGGCTTCTTCAATCGACGTGCCCGCGCGAGCGCCGCATCCCGCGCGCGAGCCGAGCCGGCAACCACCGTGGCATGGCCTAATTTTCGACCCGGGCGTGCCTCACGCTTGCCGTAATCGTGGCAATGCAGACCGGCGACCGCGAGCGCTCGTTCGCGCGTCGGCATGTAGCCGACAAAGTTGACCATCCCGGCGTGTCCGCGTGCGTCCGTGCACCCGAGTGGCAATCCGGTGATCGCCCGCAGGTGGTTCTCAAACTGACTGGAAACGGCGCCTTCGATCGTCCAGTGACCCGAGTTGTGCACGCGCGGCGCCATTTCGTTGGCCAACAGGCGCCCGCGCTCGACAAAGAATTCCACGGCCAAGATACCGACGTAGTCAAAGCGCTCCAGAATCGCTCGCACATGGCGGCGGGCTTGTCGCTCCAATGCCGGGTACCGCGCGGGCGCGCGCGTCTCGTCAAGAATGCCGGCCGCGTGGACATTTTCCGACAGCGGGTAGTAAACGATCTTCCCGGCCGCGTTGCGCGCGGCGATCATGGAAACTTCACGCGTAAAGCGCACGAAACCTTCGTAGATCAGGGCTTGACCGGCCAGCGCGTCGAAGGCCGCCGGCGCGGCCGAGCGCTTCATGATGCGCGCCTGCCCCTTGCCGTCGTAGCCCATTCGACGGGTCTTCAGAATGCCGGGCGCACCAATATCCTCCAGAGCGCGCACGAGGTCGTCCATGCGGTCGATCGGCGCGAACGGTGGCGTGGGAATGCCCAGCTCTCGAAACAACGTCTTTTCCTGCTGCCGGTCTTGCGCGACGGCGAGGATGTCGGGTCTCGGGTAAACGGGCACGTGCTGAGCGATGGGAATCAGGGATTCCACGGGCACGTTTTCCCAGTCAAAGGTGACGACGTCGCAGCCGCGAGCGAACTCCGCGAGTTTGGCGTGATCGTCAAACTCACCGGTGACGATGGGGCCCACTTGGCCACCCGGGGTGTCTGCGACGCGATCGTAAAAGCGGAATTCCAGACCCAGGGGGTAACCGGCTTCGGCCAGCATTCGTCCGAGCTGACCGGCACCGATGATGCCGATTCTCACGGCGCAATACTCGGGTCGGGTCGCTCAAGGACCGCGGCCGTTTGCGCGGCGCGAAAGGCGTCTAACGCCGTCGCATAGTCCGGATACTTGTTCGCTAGCATCGCTGCCGCGAGCAGTGCGGCGTTGGTCGCGCCGGCCGGGCCGATTGCCAGGGTGCCGACCGGAATGCCGGCCGGCATCTGCGCGATCGACAGCAGCGAGTCGATTCCCGAGAGCATTTTGGACTGCACGGGTACGCCGAGCACCGGCAAGGCGGTCTTCGCCGCCGTCATTCCCGGCAGATGCGCGGCGCCGCCCGCGCCGGCGATGATCACCTCGATGCCGCGTGATTTGGCCGTCGCCGCGTACTCGAACAGGAGGTCTGGCGTCCGGTGCGCCGAGACCACACGGGTCTCGTAGGGGATGCCGAGTTTGCTAAGCGTCTCCGCCGCCGGGCGCATTGTGTCCCAGTCCGAAGACGATCCCATGATGATGCCAACGAGTGCTTGCATAGCTTAAATCTTACGCGCCAGTGGGCGCTTCCGCGAGCGCCTCACGCAGCCAACGGAACAACTCACGCGACGCGGCCGGCGGTCGGCCGCGTGCGGCTTCGTGTTGGGCGGTGCCCACCAGTGACCGCAGCCGACCGGCGTCGAGCTGCGGATACGTCGCCAATAGCGCCGTGACCGCTGCCTCGCCCTCGCTGACGAGTCGATTACGCCAAGTCTCCACGCGATGAAATTCGCGGGCCTGAAGGCGCTCTTCAAGCGCCTTTGCCTCAATCGCTGCCTGTATCTCAGTGATATCGGTCTTGCGGAGCAATTTGCCGATCAGCTGCCGCTGGCGCGCGGCACCCCCGTGCGCGGAGATGCGCCGCGCCAACTCAATGGCGTCACGCAGGTTTTCAGGCAGCGGGATACGCGCCAGCTCGGAGGGGGCCATCTGAACCAGATGGTCGCCAAGGAGTTTCATGTCCTCGGCGTCCCGCTTGAGCTGGCTCTTGTTGGGCCGCTCGTATTCGTATTCGAAGTCGTCTTCTGCCGTCATACCCTATCCTAGCCTAGAATGCGTTTCCGATCTTCCGCAGGCGATTCCATGACCGACCGCACGCCCTCCGCAGATGACCTTTCGCGCCTCGTCGAACGAGCACTCGCCGAGGCGAGTGCCATTGGCGCCACCGCCGCCGATGTGGGCGTCAGCGTCGATACGGGATTATCCGTCACTGTGCGGCTCGGCGAAGTGGAAACACTCGAACATCACCGAAACCGGGCCATGGGTATCACGGCCTATGTGGGCCAGCGGAAGGGGTCTGCCTCCACCGGAGACCTCTCCTGGACGGCCATCGCGGATACCGTGCGCAAAGCGGTCGCGATTGCCCGCTATACCGCCGAGGATCCGTATGCAGGATTACCGGATCCGGCCTGGTTGGTGACCGATATCCCCGACTTGTCGCTGAGCCACCCGTGGGGGATCGATGCGGAGGGGGCGATCGAGTTGGCGCAGGCGTGCGAAGCGGCTGCCCTCGCGGTCGATCCACGCATTACCAATTCTGAGGGTGCCACGGTCAGTGCGCACGGCGCGCACCGCGTGTTCGGGAACACGCACGGACTCATCGCCGGCTATCCCTCAAGCTATGCCAGCATCAGTTGCGTCGTCATGGGGCAGCAAGGCGATCAGTCGGAGCGTGACTACTGGTACAGCACCTCGCGCGATCCGGCGGAGCTGGAGTCTCCAGAATCCATCGGTCGCCGCGCCGCGGAACGGACGGCGGCTCGGCTAGGCGCCCGACGCATCGGGACCACGCGTGTGCCCGTGTTGTACGTGCCGGAATTGGCGCGGGGGTTGCTCGGACACTTCCTCGGCGCGATCCGCGGTGGCGCGCAATACCGGCGCAGTTCGTTCTTGCTCGACGCGGCCGGCGAGACGATCTTTCCATCGTTCTTTTCGCTCTCCGAGCGGCCGCATTTGCCGCGCGCCTTGGGCAGTGCGCCGTTTGATGCCGAGGGCTGTCAAACCCGCGACCGCGAACTGGTCCGTGCCGGCGTATTGGACGGCTACATCCTCGATACCTATTCAGCGCGGAAACTGGGTTTGCAGACGACCGGCAATGCGGGCGGCGTCCACAACCTGCTGGTCCATGCCGGCACGGATGATTTCGCGGCTTTGATCCGACGGATGGGGCGTGGGCTCATCGTCACGGAGTTGATGGGGCAGGGGGTCAACGGCGTGACCGGCGATTATTCGCGCGGCGCGACGGGATTCTGGGTGGAGGGCGGAGAGATCGTCCATCCGGTGAATGAAATTACGATTGCCGGCAATTTACGCCAGATGTACCGGGATCTCGTGGCGGTCGGCAATGACATCGATCGCCGCGGTTCGGTCCAGACCGGTTCGCTACTGATCGCCGAGATGACCGTCGCCGGAGAGTGAGGCCGCACGGTCGGGTGTCGCAGCGACGAGCATCGACAGTGACTGTGTGCCCAACGTGTGGCGAATGGCGTCGTCGATCCGCCGTCCAGCGATCCGAACGGTCTCGGGTGTCTGCGCATCCACGAGCGTAATGGCGCGTCCAGCGCCCGCATCGCGTATCGCGAGTACGATCTCATCGAGATGGATCGACGCCGGTTCCCGACCCGGTACCAGCTGGTCGCGCGTGGTGGTTTCCAGCAACCCCGCCGCCTCAAGCGCTTCAATGATGGGCTGTAAGGCCATGGAGGGGACATCAAAGCGTTGGGCCAGGGTCGTCACGGACGTCCGGCGTCCCTCGGCGAATGCCCGTGCCACCGCGAGCATGATGGCGAGTGCCAGTTGTTCACGCAGTCGTGCGGTTGCCACCACGTCCCTCTGGCCGGATCGCAGGTATTCGGGGTGCTGCAAATAAAACGCCAGCAAGGCTCCCGTCAGCAGGATCAACCAGTTCAACCACAACCACATCAAGGCCACGAGTACGATCGAAAATCCCGCGTACACCGCCACCATTTGCTTGGAGTAACTGACGACGACGGCGAAACCGAGGCTGGCCGCGACCCAGACGATGGACGCGCACAACGCCGCGCCTAGGGCGGCGCGACGGGAGACCGAGGTATTGGGGATGAAGGCGTACAAAAAACCAAAACCGAGTGTTCCGGCGATGAGGGGTGCGATTTGGCCGGCGATCCACGTCAAACCGGGGGTGGTCAACAGCGCGGCCAACCAACCCATGCTGCTCAGCGTGGTCATCAGTCCCAGCGTCGTTGCCACGACGATCGGACCCAGCACCAGAATGCCGACGTATTCGCCGAAGCGTCGACTGAGGCTGCGGGGGCGTGCCACATGCCAGATGTGGTTAAACGATTCTTCGACTTTTTGGACCACCGACACCGCGGTCCACAGAAGGAACGCCAAGCCCAACGTGCCGACAACACCGCCTCGCATGTGGTCGACGAAAGACACGATGCGGTTGGTGAGTTCGTCGCTGTGGTCGCCGAGCGGCCGAAAGAACTGCGACAGTAAGGGCGCGAGGTTGTGCTGAAACCCCAGGCCTTTCAGCACCGAAAAACTGAACGCGCACAACGGTACCGTCGACAGCAAGGAGGTGTAGACGAGACCGATCGCGCGCAAATTGAGATCGCCGGTCAGCAAATCTCGCGTGATCGCCCAGAGGTAGCGCGCGATGCGCTGCAGCAGGACACCCGCCGAACCGGCCCGCCGCGGTGGTCCAAACAACGCCGCTTCCACGGAGTGCAGTGTCGGTATCACGCGGCGGCTCAGTCGGTCGAGGTGTTTAGGCGGCGGTCAATCGGTGCAGGGCTTCCAAGTAGTTCTCGGTGGTCCGACGGATCACGTCCGCCGGTAAGTGAGGGCCTGGGGCCTTCTTGTTCCACGTCAGCGTTTCGAGGTAGTCGCGCACGTACTGCTTATCGAACGACGGTGGGTTCTGTCCCGGTTCGTAGCGGTCAGCCGGCCAGAAGCGCGACGAATCGGGCGTCAGAATTTCGTCGATCAACACCAGTTGCCCGGCCGCGTCGACGCCGAATTCGAACTTAGTATCAGCAATGATGATCCCACGCTGCCGTGCGTGTTCGGCCGCGTAGGCATACAGCGCCAATGCGGTACGGCGCACTTCCTCCGCACGTTCGACGCCGATTTGCGCCGCGACGACATCGAACGAGACGTTCTCATCGTGCTCCCCGACCGCGGCTTTGGTCGCGGGCGTAAAGATCGGCTCGGGCAAGCGATCGGCCATGCGCAGACCGGTCGGCAAGGCGATGCCGCAGATGCTGCCGGTGGCTTGGTATTCCTTCCAACCGCCGCCAATCACGTAGCCGCGTACGACGGCCTCCACTGGCAAAGCCTTCAGTCGCTGGACAACGATGGCGCGTCCGGCGAGCAAGGCGCGATCCGCAGGATCGGTGACAAACTCCTCGACGGAGCGGCCAGTCAGGTGGTTGCGCACAATGTGCTGCGTCTTGCCGAACCAGAAATTCGATATCTCCGTCAGGACGCGTCCTTTTTCGGGGATCGGATCCGGCAACACGACGTCGAACGCCGACAGGCGGTCCGAGGTCACGATCAGCATATGGGCATCGTCGAGGGCGTAGACGTCCCGCACCTTGCCGCGATGGATGAGTTCGAGGCCCTTGAGGGCGGTCTCGAAGACGGGAGTTGGGGTCTGGGAGTTCATGGACGTCATTCGCCTCGCTGCTACCATGCACGGCGAGGGCCGCCACGGGCCCGCATTTTCGCAACCGATTGAAAGCAGGGTCAAGGAAGGGATGAGTTGGATCGGTAAGGTTGTCGGCGGAGTACTCGGTCTGGCGGGCGGACCCATGGGCGCCGCATTGGGCGTCCTGATCGGGCACTCGTACGATCTCACGGCGGAATCCCGGACCCCGCCACCGGCGCGGGAAGACGTTTCCAGCCTTTTTTTCGAGTCCACGTTTGCAGTCATGGGCTTTGTCGCGAAATCCGACGGTCGCGTCTCCGAATCCGAGATTGCCGCCGCCCGCGCAGTCATGCAGGCCCTGCGCCTCGACGCCGCGCACATCGCCCGGGCGATTGCCGCCTTCACGCGCGGTAAAGCCCCGGACTACCCCGTGGATGCGCAGATAGCCCGACTGAAGCAGGTGTTCGCGTACCGGCGCGACCTGTTGGGGCTTTTTCTCGAGATACAGATGCGCGCCACGCTGGCGGGCGACGGATTGGAGGGTGAGCGGCGTATCTTGGTCTATGAAATTGGCCGCCGACTGGGCTTTTCGGATCAAGAAATCAATGGCTTAGAGTGGCATTTGCGGCGACGAGCGGGCGATACTCGCCGCACCGCGAGCGAGGGCATGGGGCTGTCACAGGCCTACACCGTGTTGGGTCTTTCGGCGACTTCAACAGACGCGGAGATCAAGAAAGCGTATCGTCGCCTGATGAGCGAGAATCATCCCGATAAACTCGTCGCTCGGGGCCTCCCCGAGTCGATGCAGGATCTCGCCAAGGAAAAGACTCAGCGTATCCGTGAAGCCTACGAACTCATCACCGACCACCGCGCCAGCCGCTGACACGGCGGCTGCTCCCTCCGCGCCGTTGCCGGCAGCGCTGCAGGCCTTCTTCCGCGTCGCCGACGCGTGGGAGCTCTCCGAGATTCAGCAGTGCAAACTGCTGCGTTGCCCCTCGAGTGCGGTTCTGCGCCGTTATCGCGTCGGGCAAGGACCGCGCCTCACGCCCGCGCAGCAAAAGCGCATTCAGATCGTGACGGGCATCCAGGCCGCCTTGTCCAAGAACGGGATGGCGGGCGAAAAGGCGTTTCGCTGGATCCATGAGCCCCGCCGTGAGGCGCCATTCAAGGGCGAAACGCCCGTGCATTACATGATGGACGGCGGTGTAGACGCCTTGATGGCGGTCGCCCATCTTTTGTCAGGTCGCTAAGGTTCGGAACGTTCATGACGATGTCTAATGCGTTGATAGCTCCTTCCATCCTCTCGGCTGACTTCGCCCGTCTCGGCGACGATGTCGCCGCAGTCTTGGCAGCCGGTGCCGACGTCGTGCACTTCGATGTCATGGACAATCACTACGTTCCGAATCTCACGATCGGCCCGCTCGTGTGCGAGGCACTGCGTAATTACGGCATTACTGCGCCGATCGATGTGCATTTGATGGTCAAACCGGTGGACCGGCTCATTCCGGACTTTGCCAAAGCCGGGGCGACATGGATCACCTTCCACCCGGAAGCCTCTGAGCACGTGGATCGCACCTTGGGACTGATCCGCGAACAGGGCTGTCGACCGGGTCTCGTCCTGAATCCCGCGACACCGTTGTCGGTGTTGGATCACGTGATGGATAAGGTCGACATGATTTTGGTGATGTCGGTGAATCCTGGCTTTGGTGGGCAGAAATTCATTCCGCACGCGCTGGAAAAATTGCGACGCATCAAATCGCTGATCGCCGCGTCGGGGCGTGATATCCGCCTTGAGATTGATGGCGGCGTCAAAGTCGACAACATCGGTGCGATTGCGGCAGCCGGAGCCGATACCTTCGTGGCAGGCTCTGCAATCTTTGGCGCTGAGGATTACGCGGCGACGATCGCGGCGATGCGCCGCGAAATCGCCGCTGCGACCTCGCGCTGAGGGTCAGTCCTCGCGCGAGCGTGCGATCTTCTCGCGCATTTCCTTGGTGGGCACCACGGAGGGGCGACGCGGTTTCGGTCGCGCGCCGAAGACAACGACGGTCTTGCCGGTGGCCTTCAGCAGGCCTTGTTCTTCCAGCGTCTTGAGCACACGACCCGCCATTTCGCGCGAGCAGCCCACGAGACGGGAGAGTTCCTGACGACTGACCTTGATCTGCATACCCTGCGGATGGGTCATGGCGTCCGGCTCGCCACACAAATCCATGATCGCGTGCGCGACACGGCCGATCACGTCCACAAACGCCAGATCGCCGAGTTTCTTGTTCGTCCGATCCAAGCGCGTAGCGAGTTGGGTCGCGAGTTCGAAAATCAGCCCCGGGCTTTCAGCCGCGATTTGTCGGAAGCGGGCGTAGGTCATCTCAGCCAGTTCGCAGGACTGACGCGTGCGAACCCATGCGCTGCGCGTGGATCCTTCGCTGAATAAACCCATTTCACCAAAGAATTGGCCACGGGAGAGGTACGCGAGCACCATCTCATTCCCTTCTTCGTCCTCAATCATCACCTCGACCGAGCCGCTGATGATGTAGTAGAGAACGTCAGGAAGGTCGCCGGCGTGAATGAGAACCGTCTTCGACGGCACTGAGCGAATGCGGCAATAGCTCAAAAAGCGATTGATCGCAGGAAGGTCGCCAATAAGCTTGACCTGATCGTCCATTATGAAGATCTCCCGATCCCCGGCATTTGAATGCTGAACATATAGAACATAATCAAGACAGTGGCAACCGCGGCAGCGTGCTTCGTTAGATCCAGTAGGCGCTGCGCGTCATGATTTTTGCCGTCGCGCGCATCAATTTACGAATCCAGCGCGGCAATTCCGAGCCACCGCGCTCGAGTGCGTGCTCGCGATGTGCGGCTTCGTCGTTCTTCATTTGCAGCAGTATTGCGCGACTGCTGGCGTCCTGTGCGGGCAGTTGTGCGAGATGACTCTCTATATGTCCTTCGACTTGTCGTTCGGTTTCGGCAATGAAACCGAGGCTGATCGAATCGCCGGCGATACCCGCGACGGCACCGATCAGCGCAGAGCCTCCGTACCACAGAGGCCCGAGCACGCTCGGACGTGAGCCGAGGGCCCGCAGTCGTTGCGCACACCACGCCAGGTGGTCGCCTTCTTCGCGTGCTGCTAACAGCAAAAAATCCCGCACGTTGGGGTCCTGCGCGACCAACGCTTGGCCGTGATACAGCGCTTGTGCGGCGATCTCGCCGGCGTGATTGACCCGCATCAGCCCGGCCGAATGACGGGCCTCGGCTGTCGTTAAATCCGCATCTCTCGCCGTCTGTTGCGCTCGCGGGGTCTCTCGCCCGGCGGTGGGCGGGTGTCCCGTGGAATTCTTAAGCGCATGATCCAAAAAGGAAATAATGCGGTCTGCGGTCGAAAATTGGCGCAAGGGGTCGCTCATAGGCACTCATTATTACTGTCTCTGAGGCACAGAGAATCGAGAGTTGTAGACACCCTTTGCAAGAGACAAAAAACCCCGTACAATTCGCGGTCTTTCGCCGGCCTGACGGCCCGACAGCCCTGAGTATTTCATGAACACGGTATTTGAAAATTCCCAAACGGTGCGCCGCGACTGGCTCGTCGTTGATGCGTCTGGCAAGACGCTCGGTCGTCTGGCTACCGCCCTTGCCGTGCGCCTGCGCGGTAAGCATAAGGCGTCTTACACCCCGCACGTCGACTGTGGCGACAACATTATTGTTGTGAACGCCGAGAAGGTCGCTGTCACGGGTGCGAAGCTTACCGACAAGTTTTACTACCACCACACGGGCGCCATCGGCGGCATCAAGAGCATCGCGCTCGGCAAGATGCTGAAGGAGCACCCGGAACGTGCGATCGAGATTGCGGTGAAGGGCATGCTCCCCAAGGGCCCGCTCGGTCGCAAGATGTTCAAGAAGCTGCACGTGTACGCGGGGGGCGAACATCCCCATTCGGCACAGCAGCCCCAGGCCGTTGAACTGGCCTGAAGTCACGGATTCTGTAAGGTAATAGCATGCCCACCACGTACTACGGCACCGGCCGCCGCAAGACCTCGACGGCCCGCGTCCACCTCTCGCCCGGCTCGGGCAAGATCACCATCAACGACCGCACGATCGAAGAGTTCTTCGGCCGTGAGACCGGTCGCATGATCGTTCGCCAGCCGCTGGAACTCGTCCAGATGGCCAGCCACTTCGACGTCAAGGTCGCGGTGGACGGTGGCGGTATCACCGGCCAAGCCGGCGCGATCCGTCACGGCATCACCCGTGCACTGCTCCAGTACGACGAGACGCTGCGCAAGCCGCTGCGTGTTGCCGGCTTCGTGACGCGCGACGCCCGTGAGGTCGAGCGTAAGAAGGTTGGTCGTCGTAAGGCGCGTCGCGGAACTCAGTTCTCGAAGCGCTAATCCGATCGCGGGTTCCGTCGGGTGCTATCACCCGACGGACCGGTCTCCGCTGGACCGGTCGAGCCGCGGTAGTGAGTCGATTCCGGATATTGGGGAATCGTCTAACGGTAGGACAGCGGACTCTGACTCCGTCAATCTAGGTTCGAATCCTAGTTCCCCAGCCAAAACGTCAAGGCCCGCGCAAGCGGGCCTTGTCTTTTCTAAGGTGCTTCGGGGCACAATAGTCCTGAACTTCCGGGGGGCCTATGCCCAAATTGCCTAAAGGTCCGCTGCGCGGACTCGTGCTGATGACGCTCTTCATCGCGAACACGTTTGTGGTCGGCGTGCCGATCGTGATTATTTCGTTGTTCAAGGTGGTGGTACCGATTGCGGCGTTCCGGCGCTGGATCGGAGCTGTCTTGATGCGACTGGCGGAAGCCTGGGTCGCTATCAATGCGGTCTTAGTCCGCCTGACGCAACGCATCGATTGGCGCGTCAGTGGCCTTGAGGGGCTTCAGCGCGACGGCTGGTATCTCGTGATCGCGAACCACCGTTCGTGGGTCGATATCTTGGTGCTGCAAACCGTCTTCAGTCGCCGTATTCCCTTCCTAAAATTCTTTATCAAGGACTCACTGAAGTGGGTGCCGGTACTGGGCATGGCGTGGTGGGCGTTGGACATGCCGTTCATGAAACGCTACACCAAGGAGCAGATCGCGCGTCGACCGGAGTTGCGCGGTACGGATCTCAAGGCGACGCAACGTGCGTGTGAGAAATTCCGCGATCATCCGACCTCGGTCATCAATTTTGTGGAGGGTACGCGCTTCACTCCGGTGAAAAAGGCCGCAACGCGCTCGCCGTACCGGTACCTGTTACGGCCAAAGGCCGGCGGCATCGCGTTCGTGATGGAAGCACTCGGCCCCATACTGAGCGACATGTTGGACGTGACCATCGCTTATCCCGACGGCGACTGCAGCCTCTGGGACGTCTGTTGCGGTCGTGTCTCGACGATCATCGTCGACGTGCAGCGACGTAAGTTACCGGTCCGTCAGGCGGCAGGCGACTACGTGGGCGATGGCGAATTTCGCGGCAAATTCCAGGAATGGCTCGGCAACGTGTGGGCCGAGAAGGACGTTCGCCTGGCCGGTTGGCTTGACCAGGGAACGTCATCGGCAGACCGTCGTTAAGCCGTCACGGTCTCAACGCCACTCGGTGAGCCCACTAGCAAGACATCGGCAGGACGTCGCGCAAACAGCCCGTTGGCCACGACACCGACGATGCCGTTGATCTCCGTCTCAAGCGCCACCGGATCCGTGATGGCCAAGTTGTGCACATCCAAGATGACGTTGCCGTTATCGGTCACCACGCCCTCCCGGTACACCGGTTGGCCACCGAGTTTGACCAACTGACGCGCGACGTACGAGCGTGCCATCGGGATGACTTCCACCGGCAACGGAAAACGACCGAGGACATCCACGACCTTCGACTGGTCTACGATGCAGACAAATCGCTTGGATGCCGCGGCGACGATCTTCTCGCGCGTGAGTGCTGCGCCACCGCCTTTGATGAGGTGCAATTGGCGGTTCGACTCATCCGCGCCGTCGACATAGACCTCCAAATCGCCCGTGGCGTTGAGATCGAGTACGTCATAGCCCGCCGCTTTGAGCAGCCGTGTGCTCGCTTCGGAACTTGAGACCGCGCCCGCGAGGGGAATGCGGCGCTCCGCTAACACGGCGATGAAATGATTGACCGTTGAACCCGTGCCAACGCCGAGCACGCATCCTTCGGGGACATAGGCTACGGCGGCTTCCGCTACGCGGCGCTTCAGTTGATCGCTACTCATCTGCACAACCCTGCATTCATTCAGTGTGAAAGTGGCTCGATTCGTCGCGCACGAATTTATCCGAGCCTAGAAAAAACTGTGCCCGCATACGCGGGCACAGTTGTCGAAGCATCAGAGGACTGGGTGTTTCACCGTCATCCTCGGCAACTTCAAGAGGCTTACTTCTTCTTGGCAGCCTTCTTCTTCGTCGCCTTCTTCTTAGCAGCTTTCTTTTTAGTCGCCATAGTAGTTCTCCAATCAGGTTAGTCCGGGGTTGGAGTATATACACAAAAAGTCAAATTACAAGCAACGTACTTTTCGTTGTGATATGGGGTCGCCCATCACATCGATCACGAACGCGCGAGTGCAGTGATGTACTTCCACTCAGCGGTTGCGATGGGCGTGATCGATAGACGATTGCCGCGTTTGAGTACGAGCATGTCCGTCAAACGATCCGCATGCGCACGCAACTGATCGAGCGTGACGGGGCGCTTGAAGCGCTCTACAAACTCCACATCCACCATGTACCACGTCGGTTGATCGGGTTTGCTCTTGGGATCAAAGTGATCGTGCATCGGATCCAGCGCCGTGTGATCCGGATACCCTTCCTTGGCGATGCGCATAACCCCGTAAATTCCAGGCTCTGCGCAACTGGAGTGATAAAAAAATGCGAGATCGCCGATGCGCATCTCGTCGCGCATCATGTTGCGGACTTGATAGTTACGAACCCCATCCCACGCCGAGCGCTGCGACGGTGCGCGCTCAAGGTCTGAGATACCGAAGACATCGGGCTCGCTTTTCATCAACCAGTACTTCATCGCAATCTCCCGCTCACCGCTCTGGCGGTGAGCGGTAAGGTCGCTGGTCTAGCAAATGAGTGGCGTCGTCCACCTGTGCCGTCACGAATCGTTGCTCCCGGACCGGAGCAACAAGTGGGGCGTACTGCCAGGCTTAAGGCTTTCCGCTACGAGGCGGACATGCTCAATGGCCGTGCAAGCACTTGCCCCGGGGTAACGCAATTAGGGCCGGGAGGTCTTGACCCATGTCGAACACCGCAGGCGACGCCGGGGCGAAGACTAACCCATTGGGCGGCAGTAAAGAATGACGAACGTCTCGCGTTCGTCAGAAACTCGATCAAAGATCGAGTTGCTGGCCGCGTTCGAGGGCGGCGTCCACTTGGTCACGCAAGTGCCGAAGCTTCTGCACGACGCCGGTGTCCAGTGCGGCATCACGGGCACGCGCCTTCAAGAGTTCGTTGGCCATGTTCAGGGCGGCCATCACGGCAATGCGATCCAAGCCGATCACCTTGCCGGTGTCGCGGATCTTGCGCATTTCGGTGTTGAGATACTCCGCCGAGTCCAGTAGCGCCGAGCGTTCGTCGGGCGCACAGGTGAACTGGTAGTCCTTCTCGAGGATTCGGACGGAAACACGGGATACCGGGGCGTCGCTCATGGTCCGTGCTCCATCGACTTCAATCGGCCAATCATCGCTTCGACGCGGGCCCGAACTTGCTCGTTCTTTTGCACCAAGGCGGCTCGCTCGGCGGCCAGAGACTCCTGTCGCGCCTTGAGCGAGCGATTTTCGTCCTTGAGGCGGTCGAGGGTGGCAATGAGTTCCACCAATCGCTTCTCCAGCGACCGGATCTCCGCTTCTGCCGCAGCTTGAGGGGTCTTTTCAGTCATGGGCGCACTATAGGCGCGGCCCCAGAGTGGGTCAACGCGCTAGAATCGCGTCCATGCAGACCGTTACTTACGAAGAACTGGAGACCGCCCTCGAGGCGGCCGGGTCGGCCCTCGGGCCCGCCGAGGCCCACGGGGTGTTGAGCGGCACATTGTCCGCGAGCCTGGCCTTCCGGCGGGAGGAGTGGATCGACGATATCCTCTCCGACACGGAAACGCCGGAGCGTTCCGCGCATGCCCGTGAGGTCCTCCTCGCCTTGTGCCGGGAAACCGCCGCCCAGATGTCCGCGCCGGACATGGATTTTGCGCCGCTCTTGCCGGGGGACGATACGTCGCTGGACGCGCGCACCGCGGCGTTGGCGGACTGGTGCACCGGTTTTCTCTCCGGCTTAGGCTCCGTCCCCGTTCCCGAGGCCGGCTGGCCGGAAACGGTACGGGAAGTGGTGGCCGATTTTGCGGAGATCGCCCGCGCCGCGGTCGGTGAAGAGGATTCTGAAGAAGACAGCGAGGCGTCTTACGCGGAGTTGGTGGAGTATCTACGGGCCAGCACGCAACTTGTGCACGAAGAGCTCGTCGATCCACGCGGAGAATCGCAAGAGGAAGCGGGTGCCGTCGATGACGCCGATGAAGCCGACTGAATTTGTTCGCCGCCGTCGGCAGTTGATGCGGATGATGGGTCGCGACGCCATCGCGATCTTGCCCGCGGCGCCGATCCGTAAGCGCAATGCCGACACCGAGTACCCGTACCGCCAAGACAGCGATTTTCACTTTCTGACGGGATTTCCGGAACCGGAGGCGGTGGCAGTCCTCCTGCCGAACCGACCGGAGGGTGAGTACATCCTCTTCGTCCGCGACCGCGATGCGACGCGCGAGTTGTGGGACGGGCGACGCGCGGGCCCCGACGGCGCGGTCGCCACCTTCGGTGCAGACGATGCCTTCCCCATCGCCGACATCGATGAAATTTTGCCGGGTCTGCTCGAGAGTCGTGCTCGCGTGTACTACACGATGGGGCTACACCCGGAATTCGATCAGCGCGTCATCGGCTGGGTGAACGGACTGCGGGCGCAAGCCAAGCAAGGCATGCACACCCCGCAAGAATTTGTCGCGCTCGATCACCTGCTGCACGACATGCGGCTGTACAAGAGCCGCGATGAAATCGGCATCATGCGTCGCGCGGCGGCGATCTCGGTCCGGGCGCATGAGCGCGCCATGCAGTTGGCAGCGCCGGGCGTGACCGAGTACGAATTGGCCGCCGAAATCATGCACGAATTCCATCGCCACCGAGGTGTGTGCGCGTACGAGCCGATTGTCGGTGGTGGTGCGAACGGCTGCATATTGCACTACCGCGAGAACGCCGAAGCGCTGCGCGACGGCGACCTCGTGCTGATTGATGCCGGTTGTGAGCTCGACCATTACGCCTCGGATATCACGCGCACGTTTCCCGTGAACGGTCGGTTCAGCCCGGCCCAGCGTGCGCTGTACGACATCGTGCTCGCCGCACAAGAGGCAGCGATTGAGCAATGCCGCCCGGGGAATCATTGGAACGACCCGCACGACGCCGCCGTCCGGACGATTACGCAAGGGTTGGTGTCCATTGGCTTCTTATCCGGCAAGGTCACCAAACTGATCCGCGACGGCGCGTATCGCGAATGGTTCATGCATCGTACCGGTCACTGGCTCGGGATCGACGTGCACGATGTCGGCGACTACAAAGTGGGCGACGCGTGGCGCGTTCTGGAACCCGGAATGGTGCTGACGGTAGAGCCGGGCCTCTACGTTGCGCCCGGCTGTAAAACGGTGCCGAAGGAGTTTCGGGGGATCGGTATTCGCATTGAGGACGATGTTGCCGTCACACGGAGCGCGCCGGACGTCCTCACGAAGGCGTTGGTGAAGGATGCCGACGCCATCGAGACCTTCATGGCTGCCCGCCCGTGAGAGACTTACGATGACGTCCCACTCGTATGCGTTGATGTGCGATGTCGCGATCGTCGGCGGCGGTCTGGTCGGCGCGAGCCTCGCGCTCGCCCTCAGTGGCGCAGGCTTGTCGATCGTACTGATCGAAGCCGTTCCGCCCGAAGACGATGCTCAGCCGAGTTTTGACACCCGCACGACGGCGCTGTCGAACGGCACTCGCCGAATTTTCGAAGGATTGGGTGTCTGGGATGAGATCGCTCGCGAAGCCACGGCGATCCGTCATATCCATATCTCGGAACGAGGCCGCTTCGGCACGGCGGTGCTCGATGCGGCCGAGCAGGGCATCCCGGCTTTAGGGTTCGTCGTCGAAAACCGCGTGATCGGCCGAGCGTTATGGCGTCGTCTGCGGCACGTGCACGGCCTCACGGTCGTGGCGCCCGCCGAGGTGCTGTCAGCAGCCTCGAGCGCTGCGCATACTCAATTGGAATTGCGGGATGGCCGATCCGTCCGGGCCAAGTTGGCCGTGGCGGCGGACGGAATTGCGTCCAAAGTTCGCGAGAGCGTTGGCGTCGGCGCCGCGCGATCGGACTACGGACAAGTCGCGATCATCGCCCAAGCCACCCCCGGCCGCTTTCATGATCACGTGGCTTACGAGCGGTTTTCAGACGACGGCCCGATTGCGGCCTTGCCGATCCCTGACGGTCGGGTCGGCATCATCTGGACGCTCGCACCGGACGAGGCGACGCGCGTGATGAGTTTGGATGACGCAGCATTTTTGCGTGAGTTCCAGAGTGCGTTTGGCTGGCGACTCGGTCGCTTCCGTGCGGTATCGCCGCGACACGCCTACCCACTTGCGTTGGTAAAAGCCGATGCGGCGGACGCGCCCCGCACCGCCATCATCGGCGCTGCCGCGCAAGGCATGCACCCGATCGCTGGGCAGGGATTTAATCTGGGCTTACGCGACGCCGCGACCTTGGCCGAAGTGATTGCCGAGTCGCCCGAGGCGGATCCGGGCAGTCCCGAGGTGTTGAGCCGTTATGCCGAATGGCGTCGTACCGATCGCAACGCCATCATTGGATTCACGGACGGACTCGTCCGGTTGTTCGGTAGCCGTCTGACGCCCGTGCGGTGGGCGCGCAGCCTGGGTCTCATGCTGTTTGACGTGAGCCCCACCGCGAAGTCGGCCCTGTCGCGGCTCTCGCAGGGATTTGCGGGGCGTTTGCCGCGATTGGCTCGCGGCCTGCCGCTGCGCGGTCGTTCCGGAGAGTCGGTATGAGCCGCCCTGATTTTGATGTCGTCATCGCCGGCGGCGGTATCGTCGGCTCAGCATTAGCCTGCTTGTTAGCGCAGCGTTGCGCACACGATATTCGCATCGCGCTGGCTGAGCCTGAGCCTGCGCTGACGCCGCTACCGCAAGATCCGATCGACGTGCGTGTGTCGGCGATTTCGCGCGCCGGACAGCGAATCCTGAGCGAGGTGGGCGCATGGTCCCTGCTCCGTCCGCGTTCGCCCGCCGCCTACGAGCGGATGATCGTCTGGGATGCGCAAGACGCTGTGGACGGTCCCGAGACGTTGGTGTTCGATGCCGCAGAAATCGGTGAGCCCGACCTTGGACACATCATTGAGAACCGAGCGATTGCGGCGGCGTTGATGGAGCGCGCCTGGGCGCTCGGCGTCACGCTCGTACGCAGCCCGGTTGCGGCGCTGCATTTGGACCGTGATACGGCGTGGGTGGAGATGGGCGGACGGCGCGCCACAACGTCACTGGTGGTCGCCGCAGACGGCGCTTCGTCGCCACTGCGCCAGCTCTCCGGTCTTGGCGGCGATCCGGTACCGTATCCGCAAACCGCGGTGGTGACGCATCTGCAACCGACGATCCCGCACGGCGACGCGGCGCGGCAGCGGTTTCTGGCGGCCGGTCCTTTGGCGTTATTGCCGTTAGCGGATGGGCGGGTGTCGTTGGTGTGGTCCTTGCCGCCCGCCCAAGCACAGAGCGTACTCGCGCTCGACGATGACGCGTTTGGATCCGCCGTCACGGCGGCCAGTGACGCGGTCTTGGGTCCCCTGCGCGTGGTCGCCGAGCGGCAGGGTTTTCCGTTGCGGCGTTTCAACGCCGCATCCTATGCGAGCACCCGTCTCGTGCTCGTGGGGGATGCCGCGCACGCGGTGCACCCGCTGGCGGGACAGGGCGTCAATCAGGGCTTTCTCGACGTGCTCTCGCTGACCGACGTTCTCGTCGAGACGCGTGCCCGTGGCGGCGACATCGGTGATCCCGGCCCTCTGGGCCGGTACGCACGGGCCCGGCAGGCGGAGAACGCCCTGTTCGGTGCCGCGCTCGACGCGATCTATCGTATTTATACCGATGAGCGGGATCTCATCCGCCGCGGTCGTCGCACCTTACTCGGTGCCGCGCAACGCTTAGGGCCGTTGAAACAACACCTCATCTCGCGAGCCTTGCTCGGATGAGTCTTGCGCCCCGCTTACCCGGCCCATGGGTGTGGGCGACGGCCGGCACGATCGTCGCGATCCTCGGGCTGATACTGCCGCAGTGGTGGTTCGGCGCCGCGGCCGGGTCGGTCGCCGATGACGTACCGTTGATCGCCGTTGTCTGGGTCGCGCTGTACGGGCAAAGCAGTTTGGCCGGCGCCTCACAGCGGGTTCGGCTCGCCGTCGCGCTCGGCGTGCCCACACTGCAAGCGGTGTTGATCGGTGTGGCGGCCTATGGGTTCTACGCGGTCGCCCGGCCCGACCTCTTAGCGGCGCGCTATGCACACCGGCTGTCGACGGCGAGCGCAGACCAGGCGACCCAGCTCAAATGGCACACGGCTCACTGGCTCAGCCCGCTCGCGCAGGCGGTGGATTTGGCGCAGATGTGCTGGGTGAGCGGCTTTATCGTCTCGGGCTTTGTGGCCTTTCGTGCGCGCGTCGTGCAGCAACGCGCGGCGTCGCGTTAAAGGCGATCAATTTTCGCCGCGCAGATAAAGTCATTCTCCGACAGACCGCCGATCGCATGGGTCGTGTAGGTCACGTGACAATAGTTGTAACCGACGGCCAAGTCGGGATGGTGATCTTCGACATTCGCGATGTGCGCGATCGCATTGACGAAGCTCATCACGCGCAGGAAGTTGGGGAATCGATACTCTCGGTGCAATGACTGACCGGTCTCGTCGAGGACCCAAGCGGGGTTGAGGTCGCGCAGGGCGTCGCGCGCGGCGTCGAGCGGCATCGCCGCGATGCCGCCTTCGCACGGCGTGCACTGCTTCACAGCCCAATCCGTCGTCATACGAGCTTCCTTGGGAAACGGCGCGCGATGTAGGCCTCCACCAGATCCTGGAATTCCTCGGCAATACGGTCGCCCTTGAGCGTCACGGTCTTCTCACCGTCCTCGTACACGGGCGCGACGGGGCGCTCGCCCGTGCCCGGTAGGCTGATGCCGATATTCGCGTGCTTGCTCTCGCCGGGACCGTTGACGACACAGCCCATCACGGCCACCGTCATGGTCTCAACGCCCTCGTGCGTTGCCCGCCACGTGGGCATTCTTTCGCGTATATGGCGTTGAATGCGTTCCGCCAGGACCTGAAAGTAACTGCTGGTCGTGCGCCCGCAGCCCGGGCAACTCGTGACCATCGGCGTGAATGCGCGCAGCCCCATCGTCTGCAGCAACTCCTGGGCGACGATGACTTCGCGCGTGCGATCACCGCCGGGCTCGGGAGTCAGCGAGATGCGGATCGTGTCACCGATACCCTCTTGCAGCAGCACCGCCATGGCCGCCGACGACGCCACAATACCTTTCGAGCCCATACCCGCTTCGGTGAGCCCGAGATGCAGCGGATAGTCGCAGCGGGCCGCGAGCGAACGATAAATACTGATGAGGTCCTGCACGCCACTGACTTTGGCGGACAGAATGATGTGGTTGTGCGGCAGGCCCAACTCTTCGGCCCGTGCCGCACTCGCCAACGCCGAGACGACGGTGGCCTCACGGACCACGTCCATGACATCGAGCGGCTGCGGCAGCAGCGCATTCTCGTCCATCATCCGAGTGACGAGATCTTGATCCAGACTGCCCCAGTTCACACCGATACGGACGGGCTTGCCGTAGCGGCAGGCCATCTCGATCATCTCGGCGAATTGGGTGTCGCGCTTCGCGCCGCGGCCCACATTGCCCGGGTTGATGCGCAGTTTGGCCAACGCTTCGGCGCACGCCGGCTCGTCTTTCAGCAGGCGGTGACCGTTGAAGTGGAAGTCCCCCACTAAAGGAACGTGACAGTCGGCCCGATCCAGCGCCTCGCGTATGCGCGGGACTGCCGCGGCCGCTTCCTTCTCATTGACGGTTACGCGAACGATTTCGGAGCCGGCACGCGCCAGCGCCAGAATTTGCTCGACGGTGCCGGGGATATCGGCCGTGTCGGTGTTGGTCATGGATTGCACGACGATGGGTGACGCTGACCCAATAGGGACGTGACCGACCTGAGCGACAACGGAGGGGCGACGGTTGGGCAATGACATTCGGAAATTCCTTAGGCAGCGCGCAATTCTAGCCCAACCGCTCGGTGCCTCGCGGCCCGTGCCGACGGTTCGCGGTGGCGTCTGCGACCCGTCCCCCATCGTCTGTACGGGAGGCGATGCTGATCCGGTGTGTGGGATGCCGAACGGCTGTGGTAACAGTCTGAAAAATCAATTAATTCTGTCTATACGAGACCGCGGGTCGTGAGCGGCTTCGACGTCTTTGACGAACGACGGTGCGAGATCAGCACGGTTGAACTACTCCGCGTTGCTAAGTTGCAACAACTTCACGCATGCCGCCGTGCCGTCCGACTCCATTTCGTCGCATAATTGACAAGTGGGCGCCACGGGCGTCTGATCGCAGATTGCGTGCGTATCGCTAGACCGGGCGGATGGGGAGGAGGTTGGTTGTCGCATTCGGAGCCCATGGGCTCGCTCGATGTTGCGTTGAACCATGCGACGCGATTGTTGGGCGCGCAGCCGGCACAGGCTGCCGAGCAAGTCGGTGAGATCCTGAGGGTCGTGCCGGGGCATCCCCGCGCGCGCCTGTTGCTCGGCGCTGCGCGGCGTCTCCTCGGCGAGCCGGATGCGGCGCTCGCGGTGTTAGAGCCCCTCGCACAGGAGCAGCCGCAGTCGGCGGGTGCGCATATCGAACTGGGCTTTACGTTGGCGATGTTGGCACGCCCCGCCGCATCAGCGCGCGCGCTGCGTCACGGATTGCAACTGACGCCCGAACGACCGGACGCCTGGCGCTGTCTCGCCGATCAGTTAGAACTGGCGGACGACCGTACCGGCGGTGAGGCAGCGCGCGAACAATTCTTGAAAGTGGCCAATCGCGATCCGCGCCTGATGGCAGCCGCGAACGCGCTCTTGGCCAATGACATCCCGGCCGCCGAGCGCCTGTTACGCCAACATCTCATCGAGTGGCCGACCGATGTGGCGGCCTTGCGCATGTTGGCCGAAGTGGCCGCGCGCCTGCGTCGGTATGTCGATGCTCAGGCGCTGCTCGAGCATTGCCTGTCCTTGGCGCCGAGTTTCCAAGGTGCGCGGCATAACTACGCGCTCGTTTTGTTTCGACAGTCGAAGGTCGAGCTTGCGCTGCACGAGGTTGAAGCGCTGTTGCGTGCGGATCCCGAACATCTCGGGTATCGCAACCTCAAGGCGGCGGTGCTCGCGCACTTGGGCGAGTATGCGGCGTCCATCGACGTGTACGAGTCCGTGTTGAAGGAATCCGTGGATCAACCGCGGATCTGGCTCAGTTACGGACACGCGCTCAAGACCGCGTCCCGCACCGAGGACAGTATCGCCGCGTACCGTCGCGCGATCGCACTCGAGCCTACGCTGGGTGAGGCGTACTGGAGCCTCGCGAACCTCAAGACGTTTCGATTCAGCGCTGCGGATGTCGAGGCGATGCGCCAGGCCGTGCGGCGTACCGATCTGGACGATGACGATCGGCTGCATTTTGAATATGCGTTGGGCAAAGCGCTCGAGGACGACCGGTCATACGGCGATTCCTTTGAGCATTACGAAGCTGGCGCTGCGATCCGGCGTCGCCTAATTCCGTATGCGGCCGACGAGACGACGCGGTTTGTCGACCGTTCCATCGCGCTGTACACGCCGGATTTTTTTGCGCAACGTCACGGCAGCGGCCACGAGGCGACGGATCCGATCTTTGTGCTTGGGATGCCGCGCGCAGGGTCAACGCTCCTCGAGCAAATTCTCTCGAGTCATCCGGCGGTCGAAGGGACGATGGAGTTGCCGGACGTCACTCGGATCGCCAAAGAGCTGGTCGCCGAGGCGCGCGAGTCGATGACCACCGATGACGGCGACGGGGAAGGCCAGTATTTCGAGGTCTTAAGGCAATTGCCGATGGAACGGTTGCGTGAACTCGGCGAGCGCTATCTGGAGCGAACCCGGGTACAGCGCAAGAGTACCGCGCCTTTCTTTGTCGATAAGATGCCGAACAACTTCCTGCAGGTGGGTCTCATCCACCTGATGTTGCCGAACGCGCGGATCATCGATGCCCGACGCCACCCGTTGGCCTGTTGCTTCTCGAATTTCAAACAGCACTTTGCGCGTGGCCAGAGTTTCTCGTACTCGCTCGATGATCTCGGCCGCTATTACCGGGACTACGTCCGCTTAATGGCGCACATGGACGCGGTATTGCCGGGGCGTGTGCACCGCGTGATCTATGAGTCAGTGGTCGAAGACCCCGAAACCGAGGTCCGGCGTCTCTTGGCGTACTGCGGACTGCCGTTTGATGAGCGCTGCTTGCGCTTCTATGAAAATGATCGCGCCGTACGCACGGCGAGTTCAGAACAGGTGCGTCGTCCGATCTATCGCGACGGCGTTGACCATTGGCGCCACTACGAACCGTGGCTAGACGCGCTCAAGGTGGCGTTGGGCCCGGTCTTGGATTGTTACCCTGCGGTCCCGAATTTTACGGGCGCCGACAGGGCTCTCGTTTGATCTTTGTTTTTAATGTGTAAGGAGTGACCATGAAAATCAGTCGAATCCACAGCGCCGCGGGGCTGCGAGCGGGTCTGTCCCGTCTGCCGCTCGCCTCGGCAATTTCCGCCGTGCTGGCGTCCGGCGCCGTCTATGCCGCCGATCAAAAAGCCGATGTCGGCGGTCTGGAAGACGTCGTCGTGACGGCGCAGAAGCACTCTGAAAACATGCAGGACGTGCCGGTCGCGATCGTCGCGCTCGGTACCGAGAAGCTGGAAGAGTTGCACGTCACGAACCTCGACGATTACGTCAAGTTCCTCCCGAGCGTGGCGTACAGCCGCGGTCAGGGTCAGGGCGGTAACGGCCAGCCGGGTTCGTCGCACGTGTACATGCGTGGCGTCGTCAGCGGCGCGAACGAGAACCACTCCGGCAGCCAGCCGTCGGTCGGCACCTACCTCGACGAGCAGCCGGTGACGACGATCGACGGCACCGTCGACGTGCACGTCTACGACATCGCCCGCGTCGAAGTGCTCGAAGGCCCGCAGGGCACCCTGTACGGCGCGAGCTCGCAGGCCGGTACGATTCGCATCATCACGAACAAGCCGGATCCCACGAAGTTCATCGCGGGCTACGACGTGAGTGTGAACGATGTTTCCCACGGCGGCGTGGGTTACGCGGCGGAAGGCTTTGTGAACATCCCCTTGAGCCCGGTGGCGGCCATCCGCCTCGTGGCGTGGGATGAGCATGCGGCAGGCTTCATCAACAATGTCGCCGGCACCAACGCGTCGGGCGGTATCCAGAACGGCACGCGCTACTTCCCGAGCTGGTGTGCGTACAACAACCCGAGCGTGACGCCGGGGAACGCGACCTGCCCGGTGGGCGCCGGTTCGATCAGCAATGCGGCCTACCGCAAGGACGCCTACAACACGGCGGACACCAAGGGCGGTCGCGCCGCGCTGAAGTTGACGCTGGACGACAACTGGACGATCACCCCGACGATCATGGGCCAGTCGGTCAATAGCGAAGGCTTCTTCGGCTATGACCCGGCGGTGGGCGATCTGCAGATCACGCACTTCGCGCCTGAGAACTCGCAGGACTCTTGGATCCAGACGTCGCTCACCGTTGAGGGTAAGGTCGGTAACCTCGATCTGACCTACGCCGGTGCGTACATGAAGCGCAACACGCACTCGATCGCCGACTACTCGGACTACGCCTTCTTCTATGACAAGGTGTACGGTTCGGGCGCGATCTGGCGCGGCAACTCGTCGGATCCGACGAACCCCGCCGGCGGCCCGCCGATCATGCCGCAGGAAGTGGTGATCACGAAGGGCTACTTCGAGAAGTTCAGCCACGAAGTGCGTCTGTCGACGCCGCAGGACCAGCCGGTGAAGGGTACGGTCGGTTTGTTCATGCAGCGCCAGTTGCACGACATTTTCGAGCAGTACGCGATGCCGGGTTACGGCGCCAACTTCTCGAGCCCGTACACCGGCCCGAACCCGGCCGGCTTTGCCGATTACCTGTCGATTCCGACGTTGCCAAACACCATTTGGTTGACGGACGAACAGCGCGTCGATCGTGATCAGGCTGCGTTCGCGCAGGTCATCTGGGACATCAACGACAAGTTGTCGGTCACGGGTGGCTACCGCTACTTCAAGACGGACAACACGCTGCAGGGCTTCTACGGCTACTCGGCTAACTTCGACGCGCTCTCTGGCTACTCGTCGGGCATGGACAATTGCTTTGCCCCGGCGTCGGTCAACGGCGTGCCGTGCACCGACTTGAACAAGCGCGTGGCGGATTCGGGACATGTGCCGCGCGTGAACGCGACCTACAAGTTCTCGCCCGACAAGATGATCTACGTCACCTACTCGGAAGGCTTCCGTCCGGGCGGTGTGAATCGCACCGCCGCAGCCGGTATCGGTCCGTACGCGGCTGATTACCTGAAGAACTACGAGTTCGGTTGGAAGACGCAGTGGCTGAACCACCACCTGCGTTGGAACGGCTCGATCTTCCAGGAAGACTGGAACAACTTCCAGTTCTCGTTCTTGGGTCCTAACAGCGTCACGATCATCACCAACGGTGGTGATGCGAAGATCAAGGGCATCGAAAACGAGTTGGAGTGGGCGATCGGCGGCGGCTGGACGTGGTCTGTGAATGCCACCTTGCTCGATCCGAAGTTGACCTCGAACTACTGCGGCTATACCGATCCGTCGGGTAACGCGGTGCATACGGCGGACTGCTCGGGTACCAACTCGGACGGTTCGGCGCATGCGGCCTCGACGCCGCTCGCGCCGGCGGGTGCGAACCTGCCGATCGCGCCGAAGTTCAAAGCCAATACGGTTATCCGTTACGGCTGGAGCGTCGGCAAGTGGGATGCGGATGCGCAGCTCGCGGTGGTGTACCAGACGCAGACGGCTCCGGCGTTGAAGACGCAGGATCAGCAGATCATCGGCACGCAGCCCGCGTACTACCTTGCTGACCTCTCGGCCGGCATGGAGAAGGACGGCAAGCGTTGGGAACTGGCCATCAACAACGTGACGGACGAGCGCGCGCAGATCTCGCGCTTCGTGCAGTGCACGGTAAGCATGTGTCAGCAGCCCTACGTCATCCCGGCCCAGCCGCGGACCGTAATGCTGAAGTTCGGTCAGAAGTTCTAATCTGACCCGTTCGGCGGGTCCCGTTCGGGACCCGCCGATCCCCACCCGACCGGATCGGTCGGGTGCGGGCCTCCGGCACACGGCCGGACATCCTTGAACGGTTCGATTCCTCGGAGCGCTACGCTTCGGCGGGAGCGTGCGCGGCTTCATTGCGGCCGCCCGACCGCTTGCGAGCGGCCGCGGGTGTTATATTATTGTCCTCACATTAAAAAAACGGCGCGGCGCGCCCCCGATGGAGACACGCATGAGACAGGTGAAGAAGCTGGGATTGCTGGGTACGGGCGTGATCGGTGGCGGTTGGGCCGCCCGCGCGCTGCACTTTGGTATCGACGTGGTCGCGGCCGACGTGAAGCCGGAGATGGAAGAGTGGATCCGCGGTGCAGTCGAGAACGCCAATCCGTCCCTCGCTCGCTTGACCTCGGCGCCACTGCCGCCCAAGGGCAAACTGACCTTCACGACCAATCTCGACGAGATGGCGGCGCAGGTCGACTTCATCCAGGAAAATATTCCGGAGCAGTTGCCGCTAAAGCAGCGCATTTTGGCCCAGGTCAGCCGCGTGGCGCCGGCCGACGTCATTATTGCGTCGAGCACCTCGGGTCTCATGCCGACGGATCTGCAGAAGGACATGGTTGCTCCCGAGCGCCTCATCGTCGGTCATCCGTTCAATCCGGTGTACTTGCTGCCGCTCGTTGAGTTGGTGGGCGGTGAGCGCACCGCAGCGGCAAGCATTGAGGCGGCCGCTGAGTTCTACACCTACATCGGCATGCACGCGTTGCGCGTGCGTCGCGAAGTGCCGGGTCACCTGACCGATCGTCTGCAAGAAGCGCTCTGGCGCGAAATTTTGCACATGGTGAACGAAGGCGTGGCCACGACGCGCGAACTCGACGAATCGATCATTTACGGCCCCGGCCTGCGTTGGGCCGCGATGGGCACCAATCAGATCTATCACCTTGCCGGCGGTGAGCCGGGCATGCGTCACATGCTCCATCAGTTCGGCCCGTGCCTGAAGTGGCCGTGGACCAAGCTGGAAGCGCCGGAGCTCACCGACGAACTCATCGATCGCATGGTCGAAGGCACGGCCGAGCAGGCGGCAGGACGCTCGATTCGCGAGCTTGAGCGTTTGCGCGACAACTACCTCGTCGCAGTGCAGCAGTCGCTGAAGCCTTTCAATATCGGTGCGGGCGCCACGTTGAACGCGTTAGAGGCTCGCCTCTACAGCGATGCCGCGGCACGCGCGAATGCGGCCGCGCAGGATCCGTCGCAACCCTTGCGGTTGTTTGAAGGGACCGTGAGCCCCGAATGGGTCGACTACAACAGCCACATGACCGATTACCGCTACCAGCACGTGTTTGGGGAAGCGGTTGATGCGCTGTTCCGTCAGATCGGAATTGATGAGGCGTATCGCGCTGCCGGCCATGCTCCGTACACGGTGGAGATGAAGGTCAGCTTCCGCGCTGAACTCAAGCAAGGCGATGCGTTCTACGTCACGACCCAGGTTGTCGACGCCGATGACAAGCGTCTGTGGCTGTTCCACACGCTGCATCGCGCGTCGGACGGTGCCGTCGCTGCGACCGGCGAGCACTTGTTCCTGCACGTGGACTCTAAGGCAGCGAAGGCGACGCCGTTCCCGGCAGAACTCGCGGCGAAGGTGGCGGTGCTCAAGGCCGCCCACGCGGGCTTGGAAAAGCCGGCGGGTGCGGGTCGCGGCATCGCGATGCGCAAGGCCTGAGCGATGCCCAAGATCGTCGATCACGCGGCCCGTCGCGACGAGATCGCTCTCGTCGCGTGCCGCGTGGTCGCCGAGCACGGATTCGAGAATGCCACGATGGTGCGCATTGCGCGTGAGGCCGGCTACACAACCGGCATGATTGCGCACTACTTCGACTCGAAGCAGGAGATCGTGCTGGCGGCGTTGCGACTGATGTTACGCCGCATTGAAGAGCGCTTGATGCGCCCGACGGAGGCCGGCGAGGGTCTCCTGGATGTGTTGTCGGAGTCGATGCCGCTCGATGAAAAGCGCGGCATCGAGAGCGCGTTCTGGGTGGCCTTCTGGGGCCAGATGTCCACCGACGCGCGCTTGAAGCAAATCAACGGTTGGGTGCATGGCGAGTACACGCGCTTGTACGATCGCTGCCTGTCCGAACACTGGTCCGAGTGGTCGACATGGCCCGCCGTCGTGCGCGATGACGTGCTGCGGGCCATCGCGACCTTCCTGAACGGACTCACCGCTGGCGCCATCATCAGCCCGACCGAATGGCCGCCCGAGCGTCTGCTCGCCCAGTTGGAGCGTCAACTGACGCTGTGGCGGGCTTGGGGTCGCGAGGCCTCGGCAGCCCAGGCGACCCGAAAACCACACAAATCAGCCCGGCGCGTGACTGCCCAGCGCTCCGGCCGCACCTGAACGAGGGGATCGTTATGCATTTTGGATTGACCGAAGAGCAGAGCCTGATCGTCAAGACGACGCGCGACTTCGTGACGAACGAGTTGATGCCGCACGAGCAGGAGATCGAAGAAACCGGGATCCTGCGTCCCGAGCTGCATGCCGAGCTCAAAGCCAAGGCCATTGAGGCCGGGCTGTACGCGGCCAACATGCCTGCCGAGGTCGGCGGTGCCGGTCTCGATACGCTGACCTGGGTGCTCTACGAGAAAGAATTGGGCCGCACCGGCTACGCACTGCATTACAACTGCGTCGGCCGCCCGTCCAACATCCTCTGCGCGTGCGAAGGCGAGCAGCGCGAGCGCTACCTGTTCCCGTCCGTGCGCGGCGAGCGCGTCGATTGCTTGGCGATGACCGAGCCCGGCGCCGGTTCTGACGTGCGCGGCATGCGCACCTCGGCCGTGGAGAAGGACGGCGACTACGTCATTAACGGCACGAAGCACTTCATCAGCCACGCGGACCACGCCGACTTCGTGATCTTGTTCGCGGCGACCGGTGAAGAGACCGGTCCGCGCGGCACCAAGAAGCTCATCACGGCCTTCTTGGTCGACAAGGGCACGCCGGGCTTTGAAGTGCGCGCAGGCTACAAGAACGTGTCTCACCGCGGTTACAACAACTGCATCCTCGAGTTCAACGACTGCCGTGTGCCGAAGTCGCAGATCTTGGGCGAGGTCCACCAGGGCTTCGAAGTGGCCAATTCTTGGCTCGGCGCGACGCGCCTGCAGGTCGCAGCGACCTGCCTCGGTCGTGCGGAGCGTGCGTTGGACGCCGCGCTGCAGTGGTCGGTCGAGCGCAAGCAGTTCGGTCAACAGATCGGCAAGTTCCAAGGCGTCTCGTTCAAGTTAGCCGACATGGCCATGGAGCTGCGCGCGGCGGAGCTGCTGACCATGGAAGCCGCCTGGAAGTTCGATCAGCAGATCGCCTCCGACATGGACATGGCGATGGCGAAGCTCAAGGCCACCGAAGTGCTGGCCATGGTGGCGGACGAGGCGCTGCAGATTCACGGCGGTATGGGCCTCATGTCGGATCTGCCGTTGGAGCGCATCTGGCGCGATGCGCGCATCGAGCGCATCTGGGAAGGCACCAGCGAGATCCAGCGGCACATCATCTCGCGCAGCCTGCTGCGCCCGCTCGGCGGCTGATCCACCCGTCGGTCCGCGCCCTCGAACCGAGGGCGCGGATCCGCTGGTAGCCCACCGATCCCTCCAGTATCCTCAAGCGAGGAACAGGGGGACATCGCTTGACTACATCCACGGCGCTGCGCGCACCGACCTCGCCGGTCTGGCTCGTGTTTTTGATGGCGATGTCGTTGTTCATCAACTACATCGATCGCGGCAACCTCGCGACGGCCGCGGTGCAGATCCGCGAAGACCTCGGCCTCAGTGCCACCCAGTACGGCATGCTGCTCGCTGGCTTTTACTTCAGCTACACGCTCTCGCAGTTACCCTCGGGATGGCTCGCCGACCGCTTCGGCGCCAAGCGCGTGCTCGCCGTGGGCGCACTGTTCTGGTCGCTGTCGACGTTGCTGACGGGCTTTGTGGGCGGCATGGTCAGCCTCTTCGCCCTACGGATTATGCTCGGCATCGGTGAGAGCGTTGCGTTCACGACGACCTCCAAGCTGATTGCCGCGAACGTGCCGCGCTCGCGCGTGGGTATCGCCAACGGCACGATCGCGTTCGGCTATCTCGTAGGCCCGGCTGTCGGCACGCTGATCGGCGGTCTGCTCATCGCGCGCGAGGGCTGGCGCACGGTGTTCATCCTGTTCGGCGCCTTGTCGATGCTGTGGTTGATCCCTTGGCTGCGCGTCCGGGTGGCGGAGCCGACGCTCGAAGACAAAGTGGTCGAGCAGAGTGCGCCGACGATGCGCGAGATCTTGCGCGAGCGCGGGTTGTGGGGCGCGGCTCTGGGCCATTTCGCGGGCAACTACAACTGGTACTTCATCCTCGGCTACTTGCCGATGTACCTGGAAAAAGCCCGCGGCTTCTCCAAGGAAGAGATGGCCGAAGTGGTGTTTGCGGCGTACTTCGTCAACGCGGTGGCCGCGATGCTGGCCGGCTGGGGACTCGACCGCTGGGTGCGCTCGGGCCGTCCTGCGACCGGCGCCTACAAGGTGATCATGGGGCTGGCGCATGTCGCGGGTCTCGGCTGCATGCTCGCCATGCCGACGGCGTCGTTGACCAGTTGCCTCGTGCTCCTGTTCGTCTACGAAATTTTCTTGGGCTTCTCGTCGCCGGGCTACTTCAGCATCCCGCAGGTGATTGCCGGCCCCACGGCCGCGGCGCGCTGGGTCGGCGTGCAGAACATGGTGGGCAACATGCCCGGGATCATCGGCACGTTTTTCGCGGGCGTCCTCATCGATGCCGAGGGCGGCTCGTACGGCACCGCCTTCGCGCTGGCCGGCGTCATCAATATTTTGGGTCTGATCGGCTGGTGCGTGATCTTGCCGAAGATCGAACCCATCGATTGGGTGGCACGGCGCGCGGCCCGCTGAGCGGGCCGGTTTTCAGGTCGGAATGACTTTGCCGGGATTCAAGATCCCGTTGGGGTCGAAGAGGGCCTTGATCTCGCGCATCAGGAGACGCTTGGTGGGATGCACTAAGCGCTCCAACATCGGCTTCTTTTCGAGCCCGATACCGTGCTCGGCGGAATACGAGCCGCCGAGTGCCTTCAGGCCATCCGTGACGATCACGGCGATCTCGTTGTAGCGTGCGCTGATTGGGTGCGGGGCGTTGACCGTCACGTGCAGATTGCCATCGGCCAGGTGACCGATCAGGTAAATATCGAGCGTCGGATCGTAGGCCGCGAGACGCGCGCAGAGCGCGTCGATGTACTCGGCCGCTCGGGCGAGCGGCACGGAGATGTCGTACCACAGGCCGCCCGGTCGCTCACGATCCACCGCCCAGTCTTCGCGGACTCGCCAGAACACCTGCCGTTGCACGTCGTTCTGCGCGATGACCGCATCCTCCGCGACGCCCGCGCTCGCGGCCTCTTCAAGCAGAGCGAGGAGCGCGCCGTCGGCGCTCTCGGCGGACCGCGCGCACAGCTCGATCAACATCAGATACGGCGCGCGCGTCAGCGGCAGCAGCTCGCGGTAACCCAACGAGCGACAGACGGCCTCGGCATGATTGCCGGACATCACTTCCAGTGCGGTGGGCGTTGCGCCGTTCGACGCCAACGCGAGCGCGGTCAGCTGCGCGGCTTGGCTCAGGTCGGCTACCGCCACCAGCGCGGTGGCAGGAAGGCCGTCCATCGGCACGAGGGAGAGGGCGACTTCGGTGATGATCCCGAGCGTTCCTTCCGCGCCGATCAGCAGTCGTTCGACCGCGAGACCTTCGTTGCGTTTGATGACCTGCCCGAGTTCACACAACAGTCGGCCATCGGCCAGCACCGCTTCGAGCCCCAATACCCGCTCGCGCAAGGTGCCGTGGCGAAACGCGGCAATGCCGCCGGCGTTCGTGGAGACCATGCCACCGATGGTCGCCGACTCGCGCGCGCCGAGATCGATGCCGGGCGAGAGGCCGACGCGTGCTGCCGCCTCGGCCAGTACTGACAGCGTTACGCCCGCACCGACGACGGCCGTGCGGCTGATCGGATCGACGGTGAGCGCAGTAAAACGCTCCAAGGAGACCACGATCTCACCGGCGTGGCTGGCCGCTCCCCCCGAGAGTCCAGTGCGACCGCCATGCGGGACCACTGCAATACGCGCCTGATTGCAATAGGCGAGGACGGCAGCGAGTTCGGTGCGATCCGCAGGGCGCAGCCACAGGTCCGCGCCGTAGTTGTGCGGATCGACGCCCGGGTCGTGGGCGCTGAGTTCGGCGGCGCTGCGGGTGTGTTCCGGGCCGACCAGAGCGGTCAGCGCGGCGAGGGAATCGGTGGAGAGTGACATGCCGATCTCGGTGGCGATGATCGGCATTGTCGGGCGCTGACGGGCCGGAGTCAAAGACGCCGGCCCGCAGTCGACCAATCAGGCGCGCATGCGGCTGCCGGTCGGATCAAAGGCCGCTTCGGCCAAGCGGACTGCGGCGCGTCGCTCGCCGATCAGCTCCACTTCAAAGCCCTGAATGGCATCGGCGACGGCGTTGTCGACATAGCCCATGGCGAGGGACTTACCGACCGTGTGGCCGTAGCCGCCCGAGGTAATCCAGCCGCAGACTTGGCCGTTGTGGAAGATCGGCTCGTCGCCAATCGCATCCGCATCGGTCGCGTCGATGTCGAGGGTGATCAGGCGACGCACACCGCCCGAGGCCTTCTCGGCTTCCGCGGCGGCACGACCGATGAACTCGGGCTTCTTGAGGTCCACGAAGCGGCCGAGACCGGCTTCATAGGGCCCGTAGATCGGGCGGAACTCGCGGGCCCACGTGCCGAAGCTCTTCTCCAGACGCATGGCATTCAGCGCGCGGCCACCGATGACCTTAAGACCGTGCGCCTGACCGGCACGGGTCAAGAGGTCGTACAGCGCGCGCTGGTAGTCGCTCGTCACCCACATCTCGTAGCCGATATCGCCGGTGAACGAGACGCGACCCATGAGCGTTGGGATCATGCCGACGTCCATGCGGCGGAACGACATGAACGGGAAGGCCGCCGTCGATAAGTCTTCGGACATGAGCGGCTGCAGGATCTCGCGGGCGGCGGGACCGGCAATCGACAGGCCCGTGTATTCCATGGCGCACGGCCGAACCGTGACGCCCGAGGGCGGCAAGCTGCGCTCGAACCAGCGCATGTAGTAGACCTCGGCAGCGTAGGTGGCTACGAGGTAGAAGTGCTCGGGGCCGAGACGCGCCACGGTGAAGTCACCGATCAGACGGCCCGCGTCGTTCAGCATCGGCGTCAGCACCATGCGACCAATCGCCGGCACGCGGTTCGCCATGACGGTGGCGAGCCATTCGGCGGCTTTGGGGCCCGTGACCTCAAACTTGCCGTAGTTGGAGATTTCCAAGAGACCCGCGGCATTGCGCACCGCGTGACAGTCGGCGGCGACGTGCGCGTGCGCATTCGAGCGACGGAACGTGATGTTCTCCGTCGGCTCCGTGCCTTTCGGCGCGAACCACAACGCGTGCTCGAGCCCGCAGTAGTCGCCGAACACCGCGTTCTCGGCCGCGAGACGGTCGTAAATCGGCGTCGTGCGCAACGGCCGACCGGCCGGCAGTTCCTCGTTCGGGAAGCGGATACGGAAGCGACGCGAGTAGTTTTCGCGCACTTTGGCGTTCGTGTAGGCGAGGGTCGCCCAGTCGCCGTAGCGGGCGACGTCCATGCCCCAGATGTCGGCACCCGGATCGCCGTTGACCATCCACTGCGACAGCGCAAGACCGACGCCGCCGCCTTGGCTGAAGCCGGCCATGACGCCGCAGGCCACCCAGTAGTTCTTGAGGCCGCGCACGGGTCCGATCAACGGGTTGCCGTCCGGTGCGAAGGTGAACGGGCCGTTCACGATCTTCTTGATGCCGGCATTCTCGAGGCGCGGGAAGTGCTGGAACGCCACTTCCAGCGACGGCGCGATGCGCTCCAGATCGTTCTCGAGCAGATCCTGACCGAAGTCCCACGGCGTGGTCTTCGCCGACCAAGGCACACCGGCACGCTCGTACGTGCCGAGCAGCATGCCGCCGCGCTCTTGGCGCATGTAGATCTCGCCTTCGAAATCGATGCAGTGCGGTTGCTCTTTCTGGCCCTGGAACTCTGGCAGGTCCTCGGTGATGAGGTACTGGTGCTCCATCGCGAGGATCGGCAACTCAAGGCCGACCATGCGGCCGACTTCACGGGCCCAGAGGCCGCCGGCGTTGACGATGTGTTCGGCGTGGATCGTGCCTTTCTCGGTGACCACGTCCCACGTGCCGTCGCTGCGCTGCACGGTGTCGATCACGCGGTTCTGGCGGATGATCTCGGCGCCGCCGATCTGCGCGGACTTCGCGTACGCGTGGGTCACGCCGTACGGGTCGACGTGACCCTCGATCGGGTCGTACATCGCGCCGACGAAGTGCTTCTCGTCCATCAACGGGAAGATCTTTTTCGCTTCAGCGACCGAAATCAGCTCGAGGTCCATGCCGAGATAGCGGCCGCGGGCCTTGGCCATCTTGAGCCAGTCGAGGCGCTCGGGCGTGCCGGCCAGCATGATGCCGCCGGTCAGGTGCACGCCACACGACTGACCGGAGATCTCTTCGATCTCGCGATAGAGCTCGATGGTGTACTGCTGCAGCTTGGCGACGTTCGGGTCGCCGTTGACCGTGTGCATACCCCCGGCCGCGTGCCAGGTGGAGCCGGAGGTGAGCTCGGCGCGCTCCACCAGCATGACGTCTTTCCAACCGGCCTTGGTCAGGTGGTAGAGCACGCTGGCGCCGACGACGCCGCCACCAATCACCACGACCTGTACATGATTACGCATGGGATCCTCTGTTCTGTCCTGTGTGCATCGCCGCTGCCGGTCCACGGCAGCGGCCGGGTGGGTTTAGCTGACCGGGTACGCGCCGCCGTCGGCTTTACGCTGCGCGACGAAGGCGTCGATGGCTTCGACGACGGCCGGATCGCGCGCGGGCGCGACGTAGTTGGCGAGCGTCTCGCGCCAGATCTTCTGGGCCCGCTGCGTGGCCGTGAGCGCCCCGGCGTCGGTCCATTGACCGTAATTGCTCCAGTCGGACACGAGCGGCGCGTAGAACGCCGTGCGATAGCGCTCCATCGTGTGGGCGCAACCGAAGAAGTGTCCGCTCGGACCCACCTCGGCGATCGCCTCGACGGCGAGATCGGCCGGGTTCGCCGAGACCGGCTGGAAGGTCTCCGCAAACATCTGCAGCATCTCGATGTCGAGAATGAACTTCTCGTACGACGTCGAGAGGCCGCCCTCGAGCCAACCGGCCGAGTGCAGGATGAAGTTGCAGCCGCCCATCAAGGCGCCCCACAGGCTCATCTGCGACTCGTAAGCGGCTTGCGCATCCGGCGCATTCGAGGCCGTCGCGTTCGACGAGCGCCACGGCAGCCCGATGTGGCGGGCCATCTGGCCGGCGCCGAAGGCTGCCTTGGCGTACTCCGGGGTGCCGAAGGCCGGCGCACCGGACTTCATGTCGACGTTCGAGGTGAAGCTGCCGTAGATGACCGGCGCGCCTTTGCGCGCGATCTGGGTCAGCGTGACGCTGGCCAGCGCCTCCGCGTGCGCCAACGTCAGCGCGCCGGCAATCGTGACCGGCGCCATCGCCCCGGCGAGCGTGAACGGCGTGATGATCGTCGGCTGTCCCCACAGCGCGAAGTCGATGAGCCCTTCGGCCATCGGGATGTCGAGCTGCAACGGCGAGTTCGTGTTGATCACGCCAGTGGCGTAGGCCTTCGAGCGGAACTCCTCGTCGGAGAGGCCGTAGGCGATCTTCATCATCTCGAAGTTGTCGTTGATCTGGCCGGTGCCGCGCGCGTAGACGAGCGGGATCTTGTCGGTCAGGTTCAGCATCTCGCGGGTGGTGTCGAGATGGCGGATGTTGATCGGAATGTCCTGCGGTTCGACGCCACCGCCGAGGATGGTCATCACCTCGAAGCTCTGGCAGAGCTTCATCAGGTTCTTAAAGTCCGCGAAGGTGCCGGCGCGACGGCCGCCCTCGACGTCCATGATGTTCGGCGGACCCGAGACGCAGGCGAAGGACACGTGCCGGCCCGACATCGGTTGATCGCGCGACGGGTCGCGCCCGTGCAGCGTGAAACCCTTCGGGGTCGTGGCCAAAGCCTCGGTGACGAGGCCTCGGTCCAGTCGGACCATCATCGTGGCTTCGTTTACCGACGCGCCGGCCGCTTCGTAGCGACGACGGGCGGGCTCCGACAGGACGCGCATCCCTTGGGTTTCCAAGATCAGCAGCGCCGCCTCGTGGATCGCCGCGACGTGATCGTCCGAGAACACGCGCAGCGGCTCGTACGGGTTCACGAGCTGCCGGTAGGCGCGCGTGCGGTCGTGGGCGGCGGTGCCAGCGACGCCGGCGGTGCGGCGGCGGGGGCGGCGTTCTTCGGGTTGGTCGGACATGGGTCGGTGCTCCGGGAGCGTTCGGGACGGCGCGGACGTCGTCAGTCGTGGAGAGGCGCGACGGTGTCGAGGCGTCCCGGTCCGAAGTGCTCGATGAGCCAACTGCGGAACAAGGCGATCGCGGTGTCGCTGAGAGAATCGGGGTGAGTCACGAGATAGTACCCGTAACCTTCGTCCAAGGTCGCCTCGTACGGGCGCACCAGTCGGCCGGCAGTCAGGTCTTCGCGGTACAGGTTCAAGTCCACCAAGGCCACGCCTTCGCCGGCGAGCACGTATTGGACCGCCATCAGTGCGGTGTCGAAGACGAGACCGCGCTCAAAGTTCAGGGGTGGCAACTGGGCCTGGCGGACGAGTTGGCTCCACAGGTGGTGCCGCGGCAGGTCCGCGATGCGCACGTGGACGAGCTCGTTGTCGCGCAAGAAGGTACTCAGGTCCTTGCCGGCGTGCCGCTGGGCGAGGTCCGGGTGACAGACGATCCCGAGGTGCACGGGCCATAACAGATCCGACACGAGGTCGGTGACGGTCGGCTTGGAGTACACCACGGCGACGTCGACGTCGTGGGGCGGGGGGCCGACGCCGTAGGGGCTGACGAGATCGAGTTCGACCTCGCTGTTGGCACGGCGAAACTCGCGCAGGATCGGCACGGCGGCGTGCACGGCGAAGCTCGGTGGCATCTGCACGCGCAAGGTGCGCAAGGCCGGAGCCCCGGCGTGGCGGATCTCGTCGAGCGCGTACTCGAGGCGGTCGAAGGACTTGGTCGTCACCGGCAGCAGGTGCTGCCCGGCCGGCGTGAGCACGAGCGCGTGCGGTTTGCGGTCGAACAGTTGCACGCCGATCAGGCGTTCTAAGGAAATGACGTGGCGCGAGAGCGCACTCTGGGAGATGAGCAGGGCATTGGCCGCGCCCGTGAAACTGCCGTGCTTGGCCACGGCTTCAAAAGCCCGTAGCGCATTCAGTGGCAGCCAGCGGCGATCGATCCGCACCCGATCCATGAAGTCTCCGCACGTCATCCCGTCCGCGCCCCAGAGTGGGGCAGGGAACCGACCCCGCAGGTTGGAGCAAGCGCGCGTGGCTCGCAATGCCTTTTTCCGATAGCCGAATCCATTTTCTGGACTTCAGGTGCGCCAACGGCTGTGAAACCCTGTACTGCACCGCTGCGCGGTCCGCGCCGCGGCTTAGGCCTAGGAAGAAGGTAGCCATGACTGGTTTAGAAAACGTCGCTGTTGCCAGCGAACACCGTATCGCCGCGATCGAGATCACCCACCATCGGCTGCCGCTGGATCCGCCCTTTCACGCCAGCTGGGATACCAAGCCGCGCGTGCAGTTCGACGCGACAGTGGTGCGGGTGCGGACCGAGTCCGGACTCGAGGGCGTGGGGTCCGGCGACCTCATGGTCGGCTTTGCCGGTCACGAGCACCTATTCATCGGTCAGGACCCGCTCGCGATCGAGCGCCACTACCGTGTGCTCTCGCACATCGACTTCCATTACGGCCGCTGCTGGCCGCTGGATCTGGCGCTGTGGGACTTGGCCGGCAAGATTACCGGCCAGCCCTGCTGGAAGCTGTTGGGCGGCCTGTCGCGCAAGGTGCGCGCCTACGCCTCCTCCGGCACGCTGCGCACGCCCGCCCAAACCGCGGACGTGGCCGAGCGCATGCTGGCCGAAGGATTCCCTGCGCTGAAGCTGCGGTTTCATCGTGGCGATTGGCGCGATGACATCAAAGCGCTCGAAGCGGTTCGCGCCCGCTTGGGTGATCGCATCGATCTGATGGTCGACTGCAACCAAGGTTGGCGCATGGCGTGGGATACGGAAGCGCCGTGGACCTACAAAGACGCGATCGTGGTGGCGCGAGAGCTCGAGCGCCTGAACGTGTATTGGATGGAAGAGCCGTTGCATCGTGGCGACGCGAGCGGCATGCGCTCACTGCGCGAAGCGGTCGATATCCGCATCGCCGGTGGTGAAATGACGCGTTCCTTGACCGACTTCCGGGATCTCATCGACGGTCGCTGTCTGGATGTGCTGCAGCCCGACGTCGCGCTGGTTGGCGGCATCACCGGTTGCCGTCGCGTGGCGCTGATGGCGCAGGAGCACAACCTGATCTTCACGCCGCACACCTGGACCAACGGCATGGGCGTGACGGCCAATGCCCACTTGTGTGGTGGCTGCACGGACGCCCCGTTCCTTGAGTTCCCGTACGATCCGCCCGAGTGGAGTCTGGACCGCCGTGATTTCATCATGGCGGAACCGCTGACCGTGGATTCGGGCGGTTGGATCGACTTAGGACTGAAGCCGGGAATGGGTTATGCCGTTGACGAAGACCGTCTGGCGGCAACACGAATTGGACGATGATTTTCAGCGAACATTCGCCCATCAAAAAGCTATTAGAGACTGGCTCCCTACTTGCCGGCCACTGAATAGCTTTGGGGACGTCGGTTCGCCACTCGGCTGCGTTCCTATGGAGCGTTTGTTCCGTCAGTCATTAATCGACTGATAGACGAGGTTGGTCCAGTCGGCGAGCAGGGCATAGTCTTCCGGCAGCACTTGTTCGAAATACAGGGCCACGAGCGATTCTTTCGGATCGATGATGACGGTCGTGGTCGCGTATCCGCTCCACCCAAACTGCCCGGGCGAGCCCAGTTGCCCGTAAGCTGCCGGGTCTTTGAGCACGCCGATACCGAGCCCGAACCCGTAACCGCGCCAGGCGGTAGGAATCGTCCCGAGGTGATCGGTGGTCATCAGTTCGACGGTCTTGCGGCTGAGGATCCGATGGCCGTTGCGTTGACCGCCATCGAGCAACATCTGTGCAAACTGTAAGTAGTCCTCGGGGGTTCCCGACAGGCTGACCCCACCAAACGGATGGTCGGTGAAATGCTCGTAGTGCGCGCCATCCGGTGTCGGCACGATGCCGCCGGTCGGCAGTGGGCTGTACAGCGTCGCGAAGCGATCGGCGCGGTCGGCCGGTACACCGAAGACGGTGTCGTGCATGCCGAGCGGGTCCAAGATCGTTTTACGCACGTACGCGTCAAACGGTTGCCCAGAGAGCACTTCCACGAGGCGCGCCTGTACTTCGGCGGCGTAACTGTAGATCCATTGGGTACCCGGTTCGGCCACGAGTGGCATCTTCGCCATGCGCTGGGTGAGGTCGCTCAACGAGGCCGGATGAAAATAATCGACCTCGGCGGCCCGGTAGGCTTTATCGACCGCTGTGTTGCCGAAGATGCCGTAGACGAAACCGGCGGTGTGTCGAAACACGTCTTCGACGGTGATCGGGTGTTTCGGCGGCGCGTATTGCGGTTGGCCGTTCGCGTCCTCGCCGGTGTACACCTGCACGGCGCTGAATTCCGGTAGGTATTTGCTCAGCGGGTCGGTGAGCTGGAACTTGCCCTGTTCGTACAGCGTCAGCAGCGCTACCGCCGTCACCGGTTTGGTCATCGAATACAGCCGAAAATACGCGTCGCTGTGCATCGGCCGTTGGGCGGAGAGATCCGCCTGACCATAGGCTTTTTCGTAAGCAAGTTGGCCGTGCCGTGCGACCAAGACCACCGCACCGGCGGTACGGCCGTCGCGGATGGCCGCGTCGATACGGGCATCGATCCGCTGGAGGCGCTCGGTGGATAAGCCAACCGCTTCGGGGGCGACCTGCGGCAGCGGAGCGGCGGACAGGCGTGCCGCAGCGGCGGCTACGGCGAGAAGAGCAAGCGCGTGGGCGCGACGGCGAAGGGTGTTCATGCCCCGATGGTAATCCGGTTCAGCCCCCAACGGGGGCCGAACCGGCGTCGCCGATGGGCGTTAGCGGCCCTTCCACTCCGGCTTGCGCTTTTCCGAGAACGCTCGCGCGCCTTCCAACAGATCTTCCGAGCGCAGTACGCGCTGCACCGCGCCGAGCGCGTCGTGCAGTTCGAACGCTTCATTCTGCGGGATCATCTCGCTGTGCTGCAGCAGCTGCTTGATGGCCGGGAACAAGAGCGGCGGGCCCTCGGCGATCAGGGTCGCGACTTCGCGCGCCTTATCCATGGCCGTGCCCGAGGGGACGATCCAGTTCACCAGGCCCCAATGCTTGGCTTCAGCGGCATCCATCGTGCGACCGAGCATCAGCATCTCCACCGCGACGTGATACGGGATACGCCGGCGCAGCTTGATGGTGGCGGCATCCGCCAGCACACCGACCTTGATCTCGGGCAGTGCGAAGGTCGCGTGCTCTTCGGCGACGATCAGGTCGCAGCCGAGCACAAGCTCAAAGCCGCCACCGAAGGCGATACCGTTAACGGCAGCAATGACCGGCTTGTCGAGATTGCGCGGGTAGTTGAGGCCACCAAAGCCACCGACGCCCCAGTCGGAGTCGGATGCTTCACCGTCCGCTGCACCCTTGAGGTCCCAGCCCGGCGAGAAGAACTTGTGGCCGGCACCGGTCAAGATCGCGACGCGCTGCGTCGGATCGTTGCGGAAGTTCGTCCAGATCTCATTCAGCTGCCGACTCGTGGACAACGCAATCGCGTTGGCCTTCGGACGGTCAATGGTGACTTCCAGGATGCCATTCTTGCACTCAGTGCGGACGCCGCCGTCGATAGCCATGCTGATTACTCCGAGAGACGTACGAGCGCGTCGACAGCGACGACGCCCCGGCCCTGGGGCCGAACGATGATGGGGTTAACGTCGAGTTCGACCAGCGACTCGACTCGGGTGGCGGCATAGCGCGTGACGGCGAGGATCGCGTCCACCAGCGCGGCCATATCGCCGGCCGGCTTGCCACGGAAGCCGTTCAAGAGGCGCATCACGTTGAGTCGCGACAACGCCGCCTGCACCGAGGCGGCGGTGAACGGCGGCAGCACGCTGACGCTGTCGTGGAGGTATTCGGTGAGGACGCCACCGGCGCCCAAAACGAGCACCTGCCCGAACTGCGGGTCGACGGTGATACCGACCAAAATCTCGGCCACGCCGTCGACGATCATCTGCTCGACCAACACGTGATCGCTCAGCGCCGCCATGCGCTCGGCGGTGGCTTGCGCCTCGCTCGCGCTGCGGATATTGAGCGCGACCCCGCCGACGTCGGACTTGTGGGCGAGATCGGCGCTGGCCGCCTTGATGACCACTGGGAAGCCGATGGCTTCCGCCGTCGCCGCACACTCGGCAATGGCCACGGTACGCGCTGCCGGGATCGGCAGGCCGCAGGCGGCCAGGGCGTGCTTGCCCTCGTCTTCGCGCAGCGTGCGCGTCGCCGTCAGCGGGCGCGACGGGCGCTGCAGCACGACCGGTGGCGCCGTGCGCCAGCGCTCGCCGATGCGAGCGGCCGCGTCGAGCGCCTCGAGCCCTTCGCGCTGGCCCTGTAACGGAATGACGCCGTTCTCGGTGCAGTACGTGCGCATCGCCTCGTAGAGCGTTTCCGGCAGAGAGGCGAGCATCGCGGCCCGGACGCCGGCCTTCTTGGCTTCGTCCACGAAGAGGCGAATGGGGCCGTCGAAGGCGGAGGTGTCCGAGCGGTCTGCCGGTGGGCAGTCCAGCATGAACGCCACGGCGTCGTACCCGGCGCGAAACACGCTGGCGAACAACGCCTGCATTTTGGGTTGGTTAAACCAGATGTAGGTGTGGAAATCGAAGGGATTGGCGATGGTCACGCGCGGGCCGACCGCCTCTTGCACCGCGGCGCGGATCTCGGCCGACATCGGCGGAAACTGCAGCGTCGTGTGCCGCGCCACGTCCGAGGTCATGGCCATATCGCCGCCGGACGCCCCCATCACCAGCACCTTGGGGCCGGTGAGCGGTCCGCCCGAATGCAGCACCTTCAAGGTTTCGACCAGCGAGGCTAACGTGTCGCACCGGGCAATACCTGCATCCCGGCAATAGGCGTCGAAGACGGCGTCGGCGCCGGCCATCGCGCCGGTGTGCGTCGCGGCCGCTTGCGCCGCCGCGGCGGTGCGCCCGGACTTCACGAGTGCGATCGGCTTACCCGCTGCGCGCGCGGTGTTCACCGCCTGCGCAAAGCGATCGGCGTCTTTGATGCCCTCGATATAAAGGCCAAACGCGCTGACGCGCGGATCGTCGCAGAGCACTTCGATCAGGTCTTCGAGCGCGAGACGCGTCTGATTGCCGACCGAGACGACGTAGCCGACGGGCAAGTCGCGCTGATTGAACATCAGCGTCAGCGAAATCGTGCCGCTCTGGCACAAAATCGCGACGCCTCGATCGGCGCGAGCGCCGCCGACGACTTGGTCCGGCCAGAGGGCGGCGCGATCAAAGAAGTTCACGAGGCCGTAGCAGTTGGGTCCGGTGAAGGCGAGATCACCGGCCTCGGCAACGAGATCCGCCGTCAGCTGGCGGCCGACATCGGTGGCCGTCTCGTCAAAACCCGACGCAAAGCAGACAAAGCCGCCGGCGCCGCGGCGATTTAACGCACCCGCAAGCGCCGGGATGTCGGCCGCGGGCGCTGCCAGAAACGACGCGTCCGGCGCGCCGGGTAACTCGTCGATCGAGCGGTAGTAGGTGGTCTGCTCGTCCGACACCCGGGTCGGGTGTATGCGCCAGATGTCGCCGGCAAAACCGACCTGACGACAGGCATTGGCGACGGCGTCCGTCCAATTGCCACCGACCAAGGCGATCGACTTCGGCGCGAGCAAACGCCGTAACGATTCGCGGTTCATGCGCGCTTCACGAGCGTCAGTGCGCGTGAGCGAGGGCCTTCCCACTCGCCCGCGTCCGCGCCGTTGAAGTCACTGATCGCCGCCTTGATGGCGTCCGGAAACGTCGCGGCGCCCGCGTTCTCGCCCTGACGGTAGTGCAGCAGCATGAACTCACCGGTCGCCGCCAGGCCATCCTTGCCTTCCACCCGGACTTCGAAGCCGAGATGCACTCGCTTCGAATCCACGCTGATGACGTGGGCACCGATTTCCAGCGTCTCGCCGAATTTCACCTCGCGCAGCCAGTGCGCGTGGGCTTCGAGCGAGTACAACGTGCACTGCGTGCTCGTCCGGTACGCTTCGTCGATCCCGACGAGCGTCATGAACGTGTCGCAGGCGCGGCTCATCGCAACGATGTAGTAGGCGTCGTTGAGATGCTGGTTGTAATCGATCCAGTCCGGCTGGACGGGTGTCCGATAGATGATCCTGGCGGTCATGACCTACCTCAGCCGATCTTCAGGCGCTCGCGCACCTCGGCCGGCCCGATGACTCGCGCGCCCATCGCTTCGACGATGCCGCGGGCTTTGGTCACGAGCTGTGCGTTCGAGGCGTACACACCCTTCGACAGGTACAGGTTGTCTTCGAGGCCGACGCGGACGTTGCCGCCGTTCAGGACCGAATTGGCGACCCACGGCATCTGCATGCGGCTGATGGCGAACGACGACCAGACGGCTTCGTCCGGCATGAAATTTTTCAGCGCCAAGAGGTGTGCGGTGTCGGCCGGCATGCCCCAGGCAATGCCCATGCACAACTGGATCAGCGGCGGCGGCAGAACGAGGCCTTCCTTGATCATCTGCTTCACGAACCACAGGTTGCCCGAATCGAAAATCTCGAATTCCGGCTTGACACCGAGATCCTTACAGATCGCGGCGCCCTGGCGCAGGTAGTTCGGGGTCGAGACGTAGGCGCGATTGCCGTCGCCGAAGTTCAGACTGCCGCAATCGAGCGTGCAGATGTCCGGCTTGTACTTGCCTTCCTGGCAGAGGTCGATGACGTGGCGCATGCGATCTTCCTGCGTGCAGAAGTCGCTGCCCGGCGCCGGCGTGTCTTTCAGACCTTCGTCGCCGATCACGATGTAGCCGCCCATGCCGCACGTCAGGTTGACGATGACATCGGTGCCGCTTTCGCGAATGGCCTTCACGACCGCCCGGTAATGACGGGTCTCCATCGAGAAGTTCCCGGTGTCGGGGTCACGGACGTGGATGTGAACGATTGCAGCGCCAGCCTGTGCCGCTTCGATCGCGCTCTGGGCGATCTCATCCGGCGTCACCGCGCAATAAGGGCTTTTCGTCACCTTCGAGTCGTCGCCGGTTACGGCGCACGTGATCATCACATCATGGTTCATGGGGTTCCCCTCTAAAGACCGTTTCGTCATATTATCGCGACCATAATATTTACGCCACCGGATGCCGGGAGCCTCCCGGGACTGTCTGTGGGCGTCCTTTTCGGGGTAGTGTGAGCCATGAAAAAGACACTCGGCACGTATCTGATTGAGGTCCTGGAGGCCCAAGGCGTCCAGCACGTGTTTGGGATTCCGGGCGTGCACAACCTTGAACTCTATCGAGGCCTCGCCGCATCGCGCATACGCCACATCGCGGGGCGTCACGAGCAGGGACTCGGCTTCATGGCCGACGGCTACGCGCGCGCCTCGGGCCGCATCGGCGTCTGCTTCACGATCACCGGGCCTGGGCTCACGAACATCGCCTCCGCCATGGCGCAGGCCTTGCAGGACTCGATCCCCTTGCTGGTGATTTCCAGCGAGAACCGTCGCGGTGAGATGGGCACCGGGCGTGGCTTTTTGCACGAGGTGCCGGACCAATTCGGTATCGGCGAGCGGGTGGCCGCACACGCGGAGCGCATCGGGGCGCCCGAGGATCTGCCGCCGGCGTTGGAGCGATTCTTCCGCCGCTGTGTCACGGGCCGCCCCGGACCCACGTACTTGGAGATTCCGCGCGACGTGCTGACGCTCGACGCCTCGCACCTGCCGGTCGAGACGTGGGGACTGCCGCCGCCGCCGCAGCCCACGGAAGCAGCCGTAGCCGCTGCAGCCGCGAAATTGGCGGCGGCGACCCGCCCGGTGATCCTCGCCGGCGGTGGCGCACGCGGCGCGGCGAGTGCGATTCGGTCATTGGCCGAGCGCTTGGATGCCCCCGTCGTCATGACCGTCAATGGTCGCGGACTGTTACCGCCCGGCCATCCGTTGGCGGTGCCGATGAGTCCGTCGCTGGAACCGGTGCGCGCGCTGGTTGCCGCGGCGGACGTTGTCCTTGCGGTGGGCACGGAGTTCGGCCAGACCGACTACGACATGTACTCGGTGGCTGAATTCCCGCAACCGCCCGGCCTCATCCGTATCGATATCGATCACGATCAGGTGCAGCGCTCGGTACGGCCCGACATTCCGCTGGTCGGCGATGCGGCGAGCACGCTTGCAGCCATCGTCGCGGTGGGCGTGGGTGAGGCGCGCACTGCCGACGGCGCCGCGCGCGCAGCCACCGCCAATGCCGCGGCGCTCGCCGCCCTACCGGCCGCGTACGTACGCGAGATCGAGTTGTTGAACCTCATCCGCGACACCGTCCCCGGCGTCACGATCGTGGGCGATTCGACGCAAGCGGTGTATGCCGGCAACTTGGGTTATGCCGCGGCCGCGCCCGGCACCTGGTTCAACAGCGCGACCGGCTACGGCACGCTCGGGTACGCCTTGCCGGCCTCGACCGGCGCTGGGCTCGCCTGCCCGGACCGACCCATCGTCTGCCTCGTCGGTGACGGCGGGTTGCAGTTCTCGCTCGGCGAGATGGCAGGCCCTCGCGACGCGGGCGCCTGGACGGCGATCGTGGTCTGGAACAATTACGGCTACGGCGAGATCAAGACGTCCATGATTGCCGTCGGCATCGAGCCGGAAGGTGTCGATGTCCGTCCGCCGGAGTTTTCGCACTTGGCGGCGGCCTACGGCTACGCCCATTGCGTTGTCGACGATCTTGCGAGCCTAGAGGCGGCGTTGCGCGATTTCGCTGCGCGTCGTCAGGTGGTGGTGGTGGAAGTGCGTGCGGAGGCATTCGAATGAAGCGTCGTTTTGCGCCGATCGTGGATTGGATTGCCCACGAAGGGGGCGTCGACCCGTGGGCGATCCACTGGGAAGCGCGACAGGCGAAGGATCGCGGCGAGGACGTGATCATCCTCAGCGTCGGGGACCCGCCGATCGATACGCCGGTACCCGTTGTGGATCGGGCGGTCGCAGCCCTGCGCGCTGGCGATACGCATTACACGGAAATCTTGGGTAAGTCGCCGTTGCGCGAGCGGATCGCCGCAATGCACACGGAGCGTACAGGGCTATCCTGTGCTGCCGAGAACGTTGCAGTGCTCGCCGGGACGCAAAACGGCCTCTTTGTCGCCTCGCTGTGTTTAGCGAGCCACGGCGATGAGATCATCACGATCGACCCCATGTACACCACCTACCCGGCGTCGATCCAGGCGTCGGGGGCCAAGTTGGTGCGCGTACCGGCGCATGCAAGCGCGGGCTTCCACCCGGATCTGAAGGCGCTCGAAGCGGCGATCACTCCGGCCACCCGTGCGATATTTCTCGCCACGCCGAACAACCCGTCCGGGGTGGTGCTCTCGGAGGCCGATTGCGACGGCATCGCAGACATCGCGCGGCGCCACGGGTTGTGGATCGTCTCCGATGAGGTCTACGCCGGCATCGCCGACGGCAACCGGGTACCGAGTCTCGCGGCTCGCCTGCCCAATCAGGTGGTGACCCTGGGCAGTCTCTCGAAGAGCCACGCGATGACCGGTTGGCGGGTGGGTTGGCTGATCGGACCCACTGACCTCATTCGGTTGGTGGACGAATTGGCCCTGTGCATGCTCTACGGCATCCCGGGCTTCGTGCAAGAAGCCGCGATCGCCGCGCTCGACATTCGCCACGAGACCGAACAGGCGATGCAGGAATATTGCCGCGTCCGTCGCGACGTGCTCTATCGGGCCGTTACGGACATCCCCGGTGTGAAAGTCTGCTGGCCGGACGCCGGTATGTTCATGCTGCTGGACGTGCGCGGTACCGGACTGGGCAGCGCCGCGTTCCTGCGCGGATTGTTCGAGTCGGAGAAAGTCTCGCTCCTGGACGGCGCTGCGTTTGGGCGCGAAACCGACGGCTTTGTGCGAGCGTGTTTTGCGGCGGAGCCTGCGGAACTTGAAGAGGCCGGTCGTCGGATCCGGCGCTACGCCGCGAGTCTGGTCAGCGCCTGACCAGACTCGGGCATCGCCAGCATCAGAGCCGGTAGGTGAAGGTGACGCCGATGGTCCGCGGCCGGAACGTGAACGAGTTGCGTTCCGGCGTGGGCTGCGACCACACGTAGTTGCCGCTGCTGTTGGTCGGGATGTTGTAATCCGTCTGTTCCAACTGGTAGTTCGTGATGGTTCGCGAATCGAACAAGTTGTCGATGAACAGGGCGACCGAGGCGTTGCCGAAGCTGACGCCACCGCGCAGCGACGCGAAAGTCGTTGAACTGAGCGGGACGACATAGGGGTTGTACTGAGTCGTGCCGGAGTCCTGTAACGCCGTGAGCCACTTATTGCGCGCGGCGTATTCCCAGTCCATGCGGATGAACGCATCCCGCTCGCCGATCCCGAAGTTGTACTGCAAGCCGACCGACACGGTCAGCGGCGGTGACGACGACGGACTGCCGTTGACCTCGCCTTCGCCCGAGATGGCGTCGCCTGCAATGGCCAAGAGCGGCTTCGGGGCTGCGGTTGATTCTGTGTAGCGGGCGCTGGTGTACCCGAGCGCGGCGTCGAGCGAGAATCCTCCGCCCAGAACCGACTCTAATTGCACGTCGAAACCCTTGGCTGCCGCGGTACCTAGGTTGTCCGTGAACTGCAGTCCGCAGTTGTAGCCGACGTACACGCTCTGCTGAATGTTCTGCCACTTGATGTAGTAGACGCTCGACGCGATGCGCAGCCGGTTATTGAAATTATTTTTCGTGCCGAACTCGTAGCTTTGCGTCGTGTCCGAGCCGTAGGCATTCGGGGCGCCACCGGGATAGCCCGTCTGATTCAGGCCGCCGTCACCGTTGCAGTAGCTCGGCAGGGGGCTATTACCGCCACCCGGTCGGAAGCCCTTGGCGTACGTGAAGTAGTACAGATCATCCGGGTTGGCTTGGAACGACAAGCCCACTTTCGGCGTGAAGGCATTCTCGCTGTGGGAGACGGCGGTTGTTTCCTGGCCGAAGTTTTCGAAGCCATCGCCCAAGTGGTTGAGGTCAAAACCAATGTGCGCAAAGCGGCCGCCGACGGTCAGCTTCAGGCGATCCGTGAGGGCATACGAGCCTTCGCCGAAAATCGCCACTTGGCGATCCGTGACACTGGTGTTGTTGAGATAGATCGCGCAGTTGGGAAGTGGCGATCCGGTGGGATTGCCGTCGTTGCAGGTGTAGTCATTCGTCCCGAAGAACGACTGTGGCGTGACGCCGAAGAGGTCCATCCAGGTCGTTTCAAAGTGGGAGTCGTAGAGCGCCTCTACGCTGCGCTCCTTAGAGACTGAGAAGAAAAGACCCGTGGTCCACACCAGCTTTGAGGTCGGATCGTTCGACTGCCAGCGGACTTCTTGCGTGAAGGCATTTTGCTGGTTCGTCATGATGTTCGGCGTGGTGTAGCCGAGATAGTTCGCCCCGGCCGGCAAGTGAATGCCGTTGCCATCGATCAACGGATACCAGCTGCACGGGCTGTACCCATTGCCTTGGCTGTTGGTGGGGTCGCCCGTGTAATTCGGGCCGCAGGACCCGACCAAAGGCGCCTGTGACTGATAATACGCCAAGTCGTAGGCCGTGCCTTGATAGCCGGTCAGTTCTTTGCGGTGGAAATAGGACGTATTGGAAATGATGCGCGTCTTGCCAGCATCAATCTCTATCTTGAGAGCGGGCAAGTAGTATTCGTCGGGCGTGGGGATGCGCTCGGGCGTGGCGTTGTTGAACTGCCCCGCGGACACGTTGGAGTACGCATCCCAGAACGTGGATTGATCGTGCTTTCGGGCGTCCTGGTACATCACGCTTGGCGTGACAGAGACCGCATCGTTGGGTTTCCACAGAAAGGCGACACGCGCCGCCAGCGCGTTATTGCGATTGGCGCGTGGATCGACCACCGCCTTCGTGGTGGGGTCGATGCGATCAATCCAGCCGCCGTCGTGCCGGTACCAGATGCTCGCACGGTAGCCTAAGACGTCGTCGATGATCGGGCCACCGTGAGCGACGCCGGCTTCGAAACTCGGATCCCCGCCGCGCGTGGTCGAGAACTCAGACCGAACGTAGGTGGACTCTTTGTTCACACTCGGCTGGTTCATGATGTAGCGAACCGTGCCGCCTTCGGACCCAGAGCCAAAGAGGGTACCCTGCGGTCCACGCAAGACTTCCACGCGATCGAGGTCAAAGGTCTTTGGGAGGGCATCGTCAGGGTTGAATCCCACAGCGCGCATTTGGATGGGCGTGTCATCAATGTAGATGCCCGTTGTTCCTGCGCCACCGGAGGAAGAGATGCCTCGAATGGAGATCGCGTTGGTGCCGGAGTTGTCGATGGTGACGCCCGGCGTGAAGCGGACAACATCTTGGAAATCCTTGATGCCCTTGGCGTCCAGCGACTCCTGCGTCATCGCGGTCACGGAAATGGGAACCTTGCTCAAGGATTCTTCGTGACGCGTCGCGGTCACGACGATCTCTTCGAGCTGCCCGGTCTTCGGGTCGGCCGCCTGCGCGCTGGATATGATGGCGCTGACCGCGACGGTGAGTAACGCGGCGCACTGACGTTGCTGTCTCATCTCGATTCCCCCAAAGCGTTGTTGTCGCCGGCCTCGAGACCTGAAGATCCTTCTAGGCTTCGAGTACGGCTGTCGCATCGGCCGACCAGTGCACGTGCACTTGGTCGCCCCAGTCGATCGCCCAGTCCAGTGTGCGTCGCTCGTTCTGCGAAAAGACGGTGAACTGCGTACCACTCGCCGTCTTGATTCGATAGATCGAGCGGTTGCCTAGGTAGCCGAGCTCCCACACTTCTCCACAAACCGAATTCCCCCCGGAATCCGCGTCTGCGGTTTTCGAAAGATGCACCTTTTCCGGACGAATGGCGACTGTCACGTGCGTGCCGTTCGCCCACGGACGATCGTCCTTTGCCCGAATCCGTCCGACCGAGTCGGTGAGAACGGTCACGATGCCGTCCGATTGGGACTCGATCACGCCCTCGATCAGATTCGCCGTCCCGAAAAAATCCGCGACGAACTTGGTGCGCGGATATTCATAGACTTCCGCCGGCGTGCCGACCTGCAACACGTGACCGCGGTCCATGACGGCAACCCGGCTCGACAGCGCCATCGCTTCGTCTTGATCGTGGGTGACCACGATGAAGGTGATGCCGAGCTCGTTCTGCAGATCCATGAGCTCGAACTGCGTGCTCTCGCGCAGCTTCTTATCGAGCGCGCTGAGGGGCTCGTCGAGGAGCAGCACCTTGGGGCGTTTCACGAGCGCCCGTGCCAATGCCACCCGTTGCCGCTGGCCGCCGGAAAGCTGGTGCGGCTTACGGCGGCCCAGAGCCCCTAACTGAACCATCTCCAATGCCTTGGCGACACGCCGGACGATTTCGGGCTTATCCACGCCGTCGCGTTTCAATCCGTAGGCAATATTGTCTTCGACCGTCATGTGCGGGAAGAGGGCATACGACTGGAACATCATGTTGACCGGCCGCTCGTAGGGCGGCACGTCGGTCATGTCGGCGCCGTCGATGAGGATGCGCCCGGCGGTCGGTCGGACGAACCCGGCCAGCATGCGCAGTAGGGTGGTTTTGCCGCACCCCGAGGCCCCGACCAGCGCGAACATCTCCCCACGGTAGATCGACAGATCCACCCCAGCGACGGCCGTGAAGTCGCCGTATCGCTTCTGTACGCCCTCGATGACTATCTGCGGCTGGGCCGTGGGGTCTAGCCACGGCCGATCACTGGCATTAGGGCGCTGCGGTGCGATCACCATTCGCGGGTCCGTCGTCGGTAGGCGTCGCGTCGAGAGTATCCCAACACCGTCATCTTGTGGGGTTCCTCAACGATCGGCCGGCGGCGTCAGGCGACGACGATCCGGTGCGAAGAAGGGGCGTTCGACAACGGTGGCCGTCACCATGCGTCGCTCCCAGACGAGTTCGCGGTGCAGGTAAATGTCCGCGTGCACGCGCCGGCCCATCTCAAAGTGGGGAGCGTCCAGAATCGCGAGTGCGATATTGCGCTTACAGGTGGGGGACCACATCGCCGAGGTGACGAAGCCGCACTCCTTTTCGTCCTTGGGCGAGGCGTAGAGTAAGGCGTTGTGGGCGGGTTTGTTGCCCGCGATATCAAGACCCACCAACATCCGCTGCAGGCCCGCCGCCTTCTGGCGCACGAGCGCCCGGCGGCCGTTGAAATGCGGCTTGTCGAGATCCACGAGCCACCCCAGACCGAGCTCGAGCGGCGTGCGCTCGCGGTGCATGCGGATGGTGTGCTCAGCCGAGATGAAGTCGACGTTCGGCATCAAGAAGCCGGCCTCGATACGGGCTAGGTTCAGCGCCTGAGAACCGATCGCGCGAATGCCTCGCGTGCGACCGGCCAGCATCAGTTCATCCCAGATCGCCAACGCGTGTTCCGGGCGCATCCACACTTCGTAGCCGAGGTCTCCGGTGAAGCCGGTCCGTGACACCATGAGCGTGCGACCGGACGCATCGAATTCGCGGAACTCGAAAGGCTTCAGTTGCTCGACGCCGGCTAGGCCGAACTTCTTCAGTACGTAGCAGCTGGTCGGCCCCTGGACGGACAAGGCAGCGACCTGGGAGGTGATCTCCTCGACACGCACGTCAAAGCCGATCGCAGAGTCGAGGAACCAGTCCAGCTGACGTTCGGCGGTACAAATGCGGAAATCCGTGTCCGAAAACCGGAAGACGGTGCCGTCGTCGATGATATGGCCGTCATCGTTGCACCAGACCACGTAGCTGACTCGGCCGGCGCGCAATTTGCGCATATCCCGGGTCACCAGGCGGTTCAGGTACCGTTCCGCATCCGCGCCGGTCACCCGATACTTCACCATCGGCGTCAGGTCGTACAGGGTGGCCGCGTTGCGGATCGCGAAATATTCCTGCTCCATCGTCGTGAAGACGTCGACGGTGGAGTAGCCAGCCCACGGGACGAACTGATCGATCTGGGACAGTTCCCGCGCCCGCGCGTGGAAGGGAGTCTCCAGCAATGGCTTGCGGAAATGCGGAGGCGATGGATAGTCGGACGTCGTGCTCATGCGCGTTTCCTCAAGATGCGCTCTGCCGCCAGTCGGCCGGGTAGGCCCGTGAGCCCACCGCCAGGGTGAGACCCAGCGCCGCACAAGTGCAGCCCGTCCAACGGCGAGTCGTATTGGGCGGCACCGGGGAACGGGCGCACCATCAAGTACTGGTCGAAGGCCAGATCACCGTGATGCCAGTGTCCGCCGCTGATGCGGCACACGTGCTCGAGGTCTTTCGGGAGCAGCAGTTCGCTCGCGACAATCTGTCGACCGACGCCCGGCGCGACCGTTTCAAGAACGGCGAGGGTGTTGCGCAACAGATCGGCTCGCGCGGAGCTGAGGTCAGATTGGGTGTCGTACGCGCAGTAATTCACCACAGCGGTCAGCACGTGGCGACCCGTGGGCGCGAGCGACGGATCGTGGATCGTCGGGATGCTGATCTCCAGCACCGGGCGCGACGAGACTTCGCCGTACTTGGACGCATTGAAGGCGAGCTCGATCTGATCCAGTGACGAGGCGACCAAGAGTCGATGGCCCAGTTGTTCGGGGTTCAGGTGTGTGAAGGTCGGCAGACCGTCCAGCGCGAGGTGCAACTTGGCCGTGATCCCGCGTTGCCGGAAATGGTCGACTCTGCGAACAAATCCGGTATCCAAATGCTGGGTGCCGAGCAGCGACAGGAACGTCTGACGGGGGTCTACACTGGAGACAACCCGCGGCGCGATCAGGCGTTCGCCATTGGCTAAATCCACACCCGCGACACGGTCATTTTCAACGGCGATGCCCGCGACGGGCGTACCCATCCGCACGGTGACGCCCGCCGCTTCCGCCGCCTTTGCGAGCGCGGCCGCAAGCGCGGCAGGCCCGCCAACCGGTAGCGAATAGCCGCCTTGGGTCGTGGACTCGTTGGCGCGTCGGCTCAACAGGGTGAGGACCGTGCCGGGTGCGCGCGGACCAAAATTGGAGCCGAGAGTCGCGTCCATGGCCAGCAGGGCTTGCAACAGCGGATCGACGATCTCGTCGGTCGCAAGGTCATAGACGTTCATGCCGGCAATACGCAGGAACTCGCGCATCTCGCGTCGTCCAAGCAGGCGCAGGCGCAAGCCGAGTTTCAGAAGGCTCCACGTGTCCTCAAAGCGCGTCGTGCCGAGTCGTGGCGGCGACGTGTGATGCAGCGCGGACATAAACTTGCCAAAGCGCGCGAGCCGGGTCGATAACGACGCCCACGCCGACGCGTCGGCAGTCGAGACCCCGGTGACGGCACCCGAGGCGTCGGTGACGCAGCGTTCGGGGGAGACTACGGTCGTCGCCACGTTGCGCTTCGCCCATGTCAGCCCATGACGTTCGAGTTCAAGCTCTCGCGCCAAGCCGTCCGAGAACTGATGGACCCATTGAGCGGCGACGGTGGTCTTGAACCCCGGGGCGAATTCGCGCGGTGCGGCAAAGCCACCGACCGAATCGGCCGCTTCCACGACGAGCACCCGTTGACCGGCAGCGGCGAGGCGCTGGGCACAGACTAAGCCGTTGTGGCCGGCACCGATGACGATGGCATCCCAACTGTGAGTGGTCATGCGGGGCTCCTGCCGAAGTCCTTCAATACACGCTGTGCGCAGTTGGCACCCGGCGCACCCATGACACCACCGCCCGGGTGGGTGGACGAGCCCGACAGGTACAGCCCTTTGACCGGCGTACGGTATTGGGCATAGCCCGGCACGGGGCGATTGAACAGCAACTGATCCATCGTCAGTTCGCCTTGGAAAATATTGCCTTCGGTGAGGCCCACTTCGCGTTCGATGTCCCACGGCGTGCGGATTTCCGCGTGGCGCACGAGGCTCTTAAAGTCCGGGCTGTGCTCCGCGATAGCATCCATCACGGTCGCTCCGAACGCTGTCCGCTTTTCGTCCGTCCACGGACCGTCAGCTAACTCGTACGGGCAGTATTGGACGAATACGGACATATAGTGCTTCCCGTCGGCCGCCATGGTCGGGTCGATCTGCGAGGGAATCAGCATGTCGATATACGGCGCACGCGACCAACGACCCTCCTTCCAGTCGTCGTAGGCGCGTTCCATCATCTCGAGGGTGTCGGTGATATGCATGTCGCCGCGCAACGCCGGGCAGCCGGCCGGTATGGCGGGGAAACTCGGCAAACCGTCGAGCGCAATATTGAGTTTGCCGGACGAGCCGCGAATCTTGAACCGACGCACGGCGGTCAGGAAGTCCTCGGGCAAATGCTCGGGCTCCACGCAATTCAGGAACGTCCGTTTGACGTCCATGTTCGAGATGACCATTTTGGCGTGAATTTCTTCACCCGACTCAAGGACAACGCCGCGGGCTTTGCCGCCTTGAATCAGCACGTGGTTAACGGGGGCCGAGACCCGGACGTCGCCACCGCTGGCGCGCAGCGACGAGGTCAATGCCGCGGTGACGGAGCCCATGCCGCCGCGTGCAAATCCCCAGGCGCCGACGGTCTCGTCGATGTCACCCATGTAGTGATGCAAGAGGACGTAAGCGCTACCGGGCGATCGTGGGCCCAGAGCCGTGCCAATAATCGAGCTGCCGGCAAAGTGTGCCTTGACGATCTCGCTTTCGAAATACTCGTCAAGGAAGTCCGCCGCGGACATGGTCCAAAACCGCAGCGTGTCATACATGCGCTGCTCGCCCATGCCGTTGAAACGCGCACCGAGGTAGAGCAACTCGGAAATGTCGCGCGGCTTGAACGACGTCGGATCCGGCGGTTCGCGCAACAGAAGCGGTCGGATGAACTTGCATTGGCGCATGACGTCGCGGGAATAGCGGTCATAGGCCTCGGCATCGCGCGGTGAGTGCCGCGCGATCTCGCGGCGCAGCGCGTCGTGATTGTCATACAGCGCCAAATGGCCGCCGCCACGCATCATCGTGCAGCCCGCATCGTACGGAATGATCTGCAATCCGTGCTTCGGAAGCTCCAACGTCCGCATAATTTCCGGTCGCAGCAAGCTGCAGACGTAAGAACAATTGGAGTACGTGAAGTCTTCGTAGAGTCGTCGACTGACCGCCGCGCCCCCGATGTAATCGTTGCGCTCGACAACGAGCACGTCGAGCCCGGCGCGGGCGAGGTAGCACGCGGCTACCAGGCCGTTGTGGCCGGCGCCGACCACGATGACGTCGTGGCGCTTCGAAGAGGTATTGCTCATGACCCTAGCCGTGTTGTTCGAGTTGACCCGAGGCGCGGGCCGCGAGGGTGGCGTCGACCGCGACCTCGAAGCCCTTTAGCGTGTCGGCCAAGCAGGACGCATCGTGCGCGGCAGAGATGAACCACGGCTCACGCGAGTCGGGTTCACACAGCACGCCTTCATCGTGGAGCACCTGCGCCATGGCATCGTAGAACGCGTAGTCGCTGCCTTTCCACGTACGGTAATTGCGCGGCGGGCTCGCATCGAAGTAGAGACCGAACATGGACGGATGGCCGACAAAACTGTGGGCGATCTGACGCGCCGAGAGGACCGACGTCATCCCGCTCATCAGGTCCGTCCCGTACTGGGCAATGCGCTCGAGCGCATCCGTTTCGTCCAAGATCTCAAGGCACTTTTCCGCCGCGGCGAGCGACACCGAATGGGCAGTGTACGTACCGCCGTGCGCGACACCATTGCCGAACTTGCGCATGATCTCTTCGCGGCCGGCAACGACCGAGATCGGATAGCCATTGGCAACGGCCTTCGCCATGGTGCAGATATCGGCATGAACGCCGTAGAGCTCTTGCACGCCGCCGCGGGCGACACGGAATCCGGTTTTCACTTCGTCGATGAAGAGCAAGGTGCCGTATTTGTCGCAGAGTTCACGCGCGCCCCGCAGATACTCGGGCTCTGCCGCGATGCCGAGGCAGTTGCCCATGATCGGCTCGATCAAGAGGCACGCGATCTTTCCCGCTGTGCGCTTGAACGTGTCTTCCAGCTGATTGAGATCGTTCGCCTGCACGAAGTGAGCGAAGCTGCGGACGCCGAGCGGGATGCCTTGGCTGTACGGGGCGACCTCGGGTTCCCCTTCCTGTGACCACTTCTCCATGGGCGTGTACCACATCGCAGCATCGAAGAGGCCGTGGTAACCGCCTTCCAGAATGATGTAATCGTCGCGGCCGGTGTAGGCGCGTGCAAGACGTAAGCCGGCCATCACCGCTTCGGTGCCGGAGTTGGAATAGCGCACCAGTTCCGCCGCCGGCACCATCTTTGAGATGCGTTCGGCCACGCGAAATTCGCGTTCGGTCGCGAGCGCGAAGACGCCGCCAACGTCCATTCCTGCCCGAGCAGCCGCATCGACCTCGGGGTGTGCGTAGCCCAGGATCGCGGGCCCGTAGCCGAGGCGGTAGTCGACGTAGCGATTCCCGTCGATGTCCTCAATGCGCGCACCGCGGCCCTGCTTCACGTAGATCGTGCGGTCTTCGCCCCAGTAGCGAAAGTTGGAGGCGACGCCAAGCGGGAGCCGAGTAACGGCTTTTTTCCAGTGGGCATTACTGAGGGTTAAGTCACGTGGCATGGCGGCCTCCACAAATTCCAAATGAGTGCATATCTCGATGATGCGACGCTAGCATTCCGTCGTTCACCCGTCCACGAAATTTGTACGTTCATATAAAAAACTAAATTGATGCGCCGCAACACGAAGATAGCCGAGTTTCGGTTGCAGAGTCTTGGATAAAAACCCTCATAAAACAGACAGTTAACACGTTTTATATGCATAAATGACGATCTCTAGCTCCACCGATCGACTTGCTATGCCGCTTGTGTAGAGCGTAAATTGAACGCTCGTATATAAGAGGTGGGCGGTATGAGCGTTCCCGAGCCGACCGTGAGGCAAGCACTGCCCGCGTGGGTTTATAGCCATCCGCGGATGACGCAGTTGGAGATCGAGAGAATCCTGCGCCCGAGCTGGCAGGTCGCTTGCCACGTCAATTCGATCCCTCGCCCTGGCGATTACACGGCCTTTGATCTCGGGCCCGACAGTGTGGTGGTGCTGCGAGACAAAGAAGGACAGATCCGGGCGTTCCACAACGTCTGCCGGCATCGGGGCGCGCGTCTCCTCGACGGCGACGGTCACTGTCCGGGGCTGATTGTTTGCCCCTATCACGGCTGGAGCTATCAATACGACGGACGGTTAACGGGAGTTCCGCTGCGCGAAAGCTTTCCGGGTTTGGATCGTGACGCGCACGGCCTCAAGCCGGTGCACGTCGAAATCATGCTTGGTTTGGTGTTTGTCTGTGTAGCGGATGCGCCACCTGCGCCCCCCTCGCAGGTCTGGGCGGGTCTCCTCGATGAACTCACGCCGTACCGAATAGAAGAGATGCAGCCGCTCGGCCCGATTGGAGAGGAGCATTGGGAGGTCGACTGGAAGATTGCGATGGACAATTACCTCGAGTCCTACCACGTACCCATCGGTCACCCCGGCCTCAACCGTTTGGCGACGCCCGATTACGAGGACCAAAGCGGGGTGCCGGGCGTGGCGCGTGGGATCAGTTGGCTGCGTGATACGCCGTCGCCGCGTTGGAGCGAGCGGGCGTATCAAGCGCTGTTGGCGAAAACACCGATCGATCTGCCGGCGGCACAATTGAAATCGTGGCGCTTTTACAGCGGCCTCCCCAATCTCGGCATCGATCTCTACCCCGAGCAGGTCGATTTTTTCCAGATTCTGCCGCGCGGTCCGGGCCGTTGCACGATTCGCTACGCCCTGTTTGGTCATCCGGACAGTCGTCGGGAGATCAAAGCACTTCGGTGGTTGGGGTCGAGAATCAATGCCGCGGTGAATGCCGAAGACCGCTGGCTGTGTGAGCGGGTCCAACGCGGATTGCAGTCACCGAGTTACACGCCAGGGCCCCTCTCGTCGATCGAAAAATGGATGCGGGAGTTCCACGAGCAGCTGGAGCGGGTGATCCCCGAAGTACGTCAGCCGACGCCGCCGGCACACTTTGCCCCGAACGGGCGGGAGTGAGTCATGAGCACCGATCATCCGGGCGATCCAACCGCAGGCGACTTCAACGGCCTGCGTCAGTTGGTGCATACCCTGCCAAGCCGCTGGTATATCGATCCCGAGCATTACGCGCGGGAACGGCGGGAGATCTGGTCGAAACAGTGGGTCTATCTGTGTCGGGCCAATTCCCTTCCGTCGGTCCGCTCCTATCGGACCTTTGATCTCGTCGGGCAACCGGTCCTGCTCGTTCGCGACGAGTCGGGAGCGATACAGGCGTTCTACAACGCGTGTCGGCACCGCGGATCGGCGTTGTGTCGAGAGCCGGAAGGGCGGTTTGCGGCAGGCGGTATCACCTGCCCATACCATGCGTGGACGTATCGGCTGAACGGCCAGTTAGCCCGTATCCCATCGGGCGGTCGAGACCACCACGTCGATATCGAACACACGCAGTTGCATCCGATCGCCGTCAAAGTCTGGCGTGGCTTCGTTTATGTGAATTTGGCCGGCGATGTGGCCGAACTCGGTGACAACTTCAACGCCAATCATGCGCTGTTCGACCACTGGCCACTCGAAGCGCTCGTCGTGGGTCACCGGATGACCAAGCGGATCCGCTGCAATTGGAAAGTGTTCTGGGAGAACTACAACGAGTGCCTGCATTGCCCGGGTGTACACCCGACGCTGATCGATGCGGTTCCGATTTACAAACGCGGCATCATGGAGGAGCGTGATGACCCTCACTGGCGCGCGCACGCCGGGAAGAATGATCCGCTCTACCAGGGGGGGCTCAAGACGGGCGCGAAAACCTGGACCGTGGATGGTCAGTCCTTGGGTCACGAGTTCCCCGACCTCACGGAGGCAGAGCGCAACCTCGGCTATCACTACATGACGAGTTTGCCGTCTCACTACCTCGTGTTACACGTCGACCATGTGCGGTCGTCGCGCCTGTTGCCCCTCGGGCCGGAAGAAACCGAGCTCGAGATTGAGTGGCTGTTCCCTCAGGAAACGCTCGCAGATCCGAGCGTCGACATCATGCAAGCCTGTGATTTTTCGGCCAACGTGATGTTGGAGGATGGCGAGGTGTGCGAACTGACGCAGCGTGGGCTGCATGCGGCACCGCACGAGCACGGGATGCTGATGCCGGAGGAGTACGACGTCTGGCGCTTTCAGGAATGGGTGCGCCAGACGCTCGGCTCGCGGTGAGCCGAGCGTCCGAGGTCTGACTTAACCCAAATGCACCCAAGCCGACTTGGTCTGGGTGTAGCCGAGCAGCGATTCGAGGCACTTGTCGCGGCCCTGACCTGACTGCTTGTAGCCGCCAAAGGGCTGAGTCATGTCGCCGTGATCGAAGCAATTCACCCAGATCACACCCGCTTCCAAATCGCGGACGGTCTTGTGCGCGGTGACGAGATCTCGGGTCCACACAGACGCCGCCAAGCCGTAGATCGAGTCATTCGCGATGCGTATAGCCTCGGCGAGGTCATCGAAGACGAGCACCGATGCGACCGGCCCGAAAATTTCTTCGCGAGCGATCGTCATCTCATTGGTGATGCCGGTGAAGAGCGTCGGGTTGACGTAAGAGCCGGGCAGATTCGGACGGTCACCGCCAAACTCGACTTTTCCGCCTTCGCGAATGCCCGTCTCAATCAGGCTGCTGACGCGCGAGCAGTGCGATGCGGTGACCAGTGGCCCTAAGTTGGTCGAAGGGTCGAGCGGGTCTCCCGCCACGTACGCACTGCGCCCGGCCTCGCGGAATTTCGCGATGAATTCCTCTGCGATCGCCCGATGCACGAGGATGCGCGAACCGGCGTTACACACTTCGCCCATGTTGCCGAAAATGCCATTGATGGCATAGCTGACGGCGCGGTCCATATCGCCCAGATCCGGCAAGAAGATCTGCGGCGATTTGCCGCCGCACTCGAGGCTCACGCGCTTCATGTTCGAGCGTCCTGCCGCGATGAGCATCAATTTGCCCACTTCCGTCGAGCCGGTGAAGGCGATTTTGTTGACGTCCATGTGCAACGACAGAGGGGCGCCGACCGCTTCGCCCATGCCGTTCACGACGTTGAAGACACCCGCGGGGCCGCCGGCTTTCACGAAGAGCTCCGCCATCAGCAGCGCCGACAACGGCGACTGCTCAGCCGGCTTCAAAACCACCGAATTGCCAGCGGCCAAGGCCGGCGCCACCTTCCAGGAGGCCATCAGCAGCGGGTAGTTCCACGGCACAATGCATCCCACGACGCCCAAGGGCTCGCGCAGAATGTAGTGAAACGCATCCGCGGCCGTGCTCGTCACGCTGCCATCGATCTTGTCCGACAGTTCCGCGAAGTATCGAAAGGTTTGCGACGATGACGGCACATCGATCGACAGCATGTCCCGGATGGGCTTACCCATGCACAGGGTGTCCAGTAGCGCGAATTGCTCGGCATGCGCATCGATCAAGTCGGCATAGCGCTGCAGCACCGCCATGCGATCGCGCGGCGCCATTCGACGCCACACGCCGCTGGCGAATGCCGCACGGCCTGAGGCCACCGCGCGATCGACCGTGGCGCTGTCACCGGCAGCCACGGTACACAACTCGAGTCCGGTCGCTGGGTTGATGACCGAAAAGCGACCGACACCGCCGTCGGTATGCTGGCCGTCGATAAAGTGGCCCGTTTCGTAACGCAGTTGCGCGGCGCGCTGGTGCCAATCGTGGGTCGTAAGAGTCGTCATGTCAGTCTCCGTCGGGTCGTGAGGCCGGTGGGTCTCACGGTGGTTGAAATCAAGGGCTACGCAGGGAGCGCCGGTGCGCGCGTGCGTCGGCTTCGAGCCCCCGTTGGGTTGACGCGGCAAGGCGGCACAGCATGCGCAGTTTGCGCGCCATGAGGTAGCGGAGCGCGCGCACGTGACGCGCATCTCCGAGCCGATCATAGCGCCACTGCACAATCTTTGAATCGCCCTCGCTGACCGGCAATACCTTCGTCACGGTCAGTCCCGCCGGACCCACGTCAATAAACTGGTTGGGGTCCAGCCAAAACACCATCGTCGCCGCCCCGCCGGTGAGCGCGACGGCGCGGCGATCGGTCCACGAGACCGACGGCGCGTTCACCGCTTCGGCGGCGACGGACTTGAGCACATCCGTCATGACGGTGCCGGCGGCCGCGACCGACATCTCCTGAAGGCGCAGGTTGTCGAGCCGCATGGCCGCGACCCGTTCGGCCAAGAGTGGCGCCGGGGGCGGTGACGCGGTGCCCGTTGCGGCCCAAATCAGAGCGCCCGTGCTGGCGCACAAATGCTGCTCCAGCGGTGCCCCATCGAGCAACGAATCCCCGTTCAGGTCGAACGAGGCGCGATGTACCGAGCAGGACAGGTCGGCGACCCGCCGCCCTTTAGGGCCTTCCACGAAGGCATGGGGGCGTACCGGGCAGCGATTCACGAAGGTGCGTAGCGCCAGATCCTGTCCGCGGACGACCAGTAGGCGGGCCGCATCCGTGTCCACCACAGCGCACGCGCCGGCTTCCTTGAAGTCCGCGGCGAGGCCGGCGAACTGCCATCCGGTGTCGGTCGCCGGTACCGGAGCGGTGGCGCGTTGACCGAACGACGAGGGGAATACGGACCGCAGGTAACGATCGACGCGTCGCCGTGCCGCTCCCCGATCAATGGCCGACTCGGTTTGAAACGCGAAGCCTTGCCACAGGACTTCCAGCGTTCCGATCAAACCGAGCGCAATGGCGTCGGACTCGGCGCGGCTCGCAGGCTCGCGCTCGATCAGGCGCCGGGTGATCTCGTACACCAGCGACTCGAACTTTGTGTCGCGGGCGCCGCAGATGTCGTAATACTCCTGCCGAGAGCTTGCCTCACCCCAGAACGAATACCACACCGACACTTTGCGGGTGCTGGCCAGCTCAGGGCCTAAATAGAGGTCGACCAATAAGTCCATCGCGCCGATGGGGTCGTGGGATCGCTCGGATACCGGCTGGATCAAGCGTTGCTCAAACTCGCTGGCGAGGAACTCCAGCGAGGCCACCAGCATCGCGTCCTTGGAATCAAAATAGAAACGGACAATGCCCGGCGACAGGCCGGCGATGGCCACCACTTTGTCGACCGTGGTCTTGGACGGACCGTACAGATGCAGCGCCGAAATGCAGGCGTCGATGAGATGAGGGCGATGGCGTGCGCGGGAGGTGCGCGCAGTCGCCACTTTCGCCGTGGGAGTGCGAGCCCGCGTCATGAGTGCAGGCAGCCCCGTTTCGCGCAGAAAGGGCTTCCCGGATGTGGCGGTCTACGGCAGACTCGGCAGGCGTTGCGCATGCACGCTCCTGGGGGGGAACAGGGTGGGACAACAGATGGCGAGATTTGTGGCGCGTCGTGGACGCTGGCTCATTATCCTGCCGCCATTGCTGTTCCTGTTCCTATTCTTCCTCATCCCGTTCGTCTTCGCACTCAAGATTAGTTTTGGTGAGGCAGCACTGCGTATTCCGCCCTTCACGGATCTGGTCGGACATTCGGCCACCGGTGGCTGGGTCTGGCAGGGCAGTTGGGCGAACTACCGCTACTTATTCACCGACGACGTCTATGTCATCTCCGTGCTCTACTCCCTGCGCACGGCCCTATTCGCCACCCTGATGTGCCTGTTGGTCGGGTACCCGATGGCCTATGCCATGTCCCGCGCGTCCAAATCCACGCAGAACATCCTGATGATGATCATCATCTTGCCGTTCTGGACGTCTTTTCTGCTCCGGGTGTACGCCCTCGAAAGCATCATTCGCGATAACGGCCTCGTCAACGCGGTATTACTGCGTTTGGGGGTTATTGATCAGCCCATCCACATGATGCACACGACCTTCGCGATTTATTTGGGCATCGTCTATTCCTATCTACCCTTTATGGTGCTGCCGCTCTACGCGACGCTCGAAAAATTAGACCGTACCTTGCTCGAGGCCGCCTCAGACCTCGGTGGTCGCCCGTGGCGCGCCTTCCTCGACGTGACCTTGCCGCTCTCGATGCCGGGCATCATTGCGGGGTCGATGCTCGTGTTCATCCCAGCGGTCGGTGAGTACGTGATCCCGGCGCTGCTCGGGGGGCCGGACAATTTGATGATCGGCCGCGTGCTATGGGATGAGTTCTTCGGCAACCACGACTGGCCGGTCGCCTCTGCCGTGGCGATCGCGTTTCTGGTGTTCCTCGCCGGCCCCATCGCCATCCATCAGTACTATCAAGTGCGCCAAGCGGATTATTGATCATGGACAACCGGATGCCGACGCCGCTGATCACCGTATTGTGTCTTGGCATTGCGTTTTTGTACGTGCCGATCCTAGTCCTCATCGGGTACTCGTTTAATGGGTCGGAGCTCGGCAGTGTCTGGGGCGGATTTTCGACGCACTGGTACGTTGCGCTGATGCACGACGTTCAGATCCGTAAGGCCGCTTGGTTGTCACTCCAGATTGCATTTGCGAGCTCGACCGGCGCGTTGGTGATAGGTACGCTCGCCTCGATCGCACTCGTTCGGATCCCGAAATTTCACGGTCGCTTTCTGTTGGCCGGAATGATCAATGCGCCCTTGGTGATGCCAGAGATCATCACGGGCATCACCCAGTTGCTGCTGTTTGTGTCCATGTTGCAATTGATTGGGTGGCCGGCTCGCGGCGTAACGACTGTCATTTTGTCGCACGTCGCCTTCTGCGCGGCCTACGTGGCGGTTACGGTTCAGTCACGGCTGCAGTCGGCGGATCTGAGTCTGGAAGAAGCGGCGATGGACCTCGGTGCGACGCGCACGCGCGCATTTTTCGACACGACCTTGCCGATCATAGCGCCGGCGTTGATGTCGAGCTGGCTGCTGTCCTTCACCCTTTCGTTAGACGACCTGGTGATTTCCAGCTTCGTCTCGGGTCCTCGGTCGAGCACTTTGCCGATGGTGATTTATTCAAAGGTGAAGTTAGGGGTGAGTCCAGACGTCAATGCGATGGCGAGCCTGATCATTGCCGCCGTTGGTGCGTGCGTGATCACCGCCAGTATTCTTATGCGGCGAGCTGAGCGATCCCGTGCAATGGAAACTCAACTCGCCGGCATGTGAGCCCGAACTTACGTAGCGACGAAGATGGGGTCGTGCGCCTGACGGGTAAAGATCTCGTAGACCATCGGTTCAAACGTTGAGATCGGCTCCGACGGGTATTCCGGATCAAACGACGCTTGATCCCAGCGCTCACAGAAATTAACGCAAGCGCCGTACCACGGATGATCCTTGTAGCGGTCGCGCCCATTCCGATTCTTGCCGTAGTGATGGGCGAAGTAATAACTCTGGAAGAGCCCGTGCTGCTGGACCACCCACGTGACCTCGGGTCGTACGTACGGCTTTAGAATCGCGGCCGCGATGTCGGAATGATTGTAGGGCGACAGATCGTCACCGATATCGTGTACCAATGCCGCGACGATGTATTCGATATCCGCGCCGTCGCGCATGGCGCGGGTGGCGCTCTGCAAGGAGTGCTCGTAACGACTGATCGGGAAACCGCCCATGCCGATCCCACCGTCGAGTTTGGCGAGCGCCTCGAGGATCCTACTGGGCAGGTGTTTCGCGTACTCGTGCTCGTAGCGCGCAATGAGTTCGTACTCTTCGCGCGTGCCTTCCATCATGTTGCGAAATTGGGCTTGTTTCATTGCGGAGATACTCGGCGTTACGTGTTGAGAACGAACTCAGCGGCTTTTTCGGCCACCATGATGACCGGTGCATTCGTGTTGCCCGTGGTGACGGTCGGAAAGACCGACGCATCGACCACGCGCAGCCGCGAGATGCCGTGAACTCGCAGTTGCGGGTCGACGACCGATGTGACGGGATCCGGCCCCATCTGCAGCGTGCAAGACGAGTGATAGACGGTACCCGCCCGCTGGCGGAAATCGGCCAACACCGCCTCGTCGGACATCGCCTCGGGGCCGGGGAGATACTCGCGCTCCGTAATGCTGCGAATCGCACCGGTTGCCGCCAGACGGCGCAGGAAACGGCCGCCCTCGTAGACGTCGTTGATATCCGCGTCGGTCGCGAGAAACGATGCGTTGATTTTTGGTGGCGCCAACGGATCCGCAGAACGGATGGAAACCGAGCCACGGCTCGTCGGGCGACAGGTATTGAACGAAATGAGGAACGCAGAGAACGGGTCTGCGTTCGCCATGGTCTTGGGCTTCGTAGAACTCGCCGTGTAGGTCAGCGGATTAAAATAAATTTGCAAGTTCGGTCGCTCGAGTTCTTCGCGCGTGCGAACGAAGGCGCCGGCTTGATTGACGCTGCGGCCGAGTGGCCCACCGCGGTTCCAGGCCCAGTGCAGGGCCGCTTTGACCTTACCCGAGAAGGGATTCAGCACATCGTTCAGCGTCGGTTCCGTGCAGCGGTAGTAGTAAGACACCGCCACGTGATCCTGCAGACCCTGACCGACGCGAGGTTGGTCCAGTACCGTCGGAATGCCGTGCTGCGCCAGCGTCGCCCCGTCGCCGATGCCGGAGATCATCAGGATCTTCGGAGAGTTGATCGCGCCGGCGCAGAGGATGACTTCTCGACGCGCCTCAGCCACTTTGCGGCGTCCGTGCTGCAGATACTCCACACCGCGCGCCTCGCGGTCGCGGATATCAATCTTCAGGACCTGCGCGTGCAATTCGACCGCGAGGTTCGCGCGTCCGAGCGCTGGGTGCAGATACCCCGTCGCCGAGGAGACGCGCCAGCCTTTGCGCATATGGAAATCCCACGTGCCGGAGCCTTCCATCTGTGCGCCGTTAAAGTCGTCGGTGCGCGGGATTCCGAGTTCGTCGCAGCCGGCGAGAAAATTCTCGCAAATCTTGTGGGTCGAGCCGCGTATGCCGGAAACGTGCATCGGGCCGCCGGCCCCGTGATACGCCGATGCGCCGCGTTCGTGGTCTTCGCTTTTCTTGAAGTACGGCAAGACATCAGCGTACGCCCAGCCGTCGTTGCCGAGAGCCGCCCAATCATTGAAGTCGCCGGGATGACCGCGCATGTACACCATGGCATTGATGGAGCTCGAGCCGCCCAACACCTTGCCGCGCGGGCAGAAGCCCCGACGGCCATCCATGGTGGCATCCGGCTCCATCTCGTACATCCAATTGAACTTCGGATGTCGGAAGGTCATTCCGTAGCCGACCGGGATGCGTATCCAGGGGCTCGCGTCCGATCCACCGGCCTCCAGCAGGAGGACGGAATAGCGGCCATCCTCGGACAGGCGATTGGCCATCACGCAGCCGGCGGATCCCGCCCCAATGATTACGTAATCGAATTGCGACATCAGACGTTCTCCCTCGAGGGCGAGCCGCGATTCAGAGTCTGAACCTGCGGACGCCACGGTCATCCTGATAGTCTAACGCTCTGAGGTGGGGGCCTGCTTTACGCTCGCACCGCAAATCTGACCGCGCGAGGAATCCGAGTGTCGACGAAGATTGACCTGAGAAAGTTGCCGCCCCTGAATGCCCTGAAGGGCTTCGAGGCCACCACGCGTCGTCAGAGTGTCCGGGACGCGGCGGATGAGCTCTGCGTGACCCACCCGGCCGTCAGTCACCAGATCCAGTTGCTGGAAAGCGATCTGGGTGTCCAGTTGTTTTCCCGTGAGGGGCGGGCCATCGTCCCGACGCCTGAGGGTCGTCTGTTTTACGGCTACGTCCGCAAGGCGCTCGATACCCTCATCGAGGGTGCCGAGGCGTTGCGTCGCTCCCGTTTGGAAAAGCCGCTGCGCATCCAAACCTACGTCACGGCATCGATTCGCTGGTTAGCGTCCCGGATCCCGGCCTTTCAGGACGCGCACCCCGACGTGCGATTGCAACTGTCCACCTGTGCGTTGGAGTGGGATTTTGACGAGTCGCTGGGCGACGTCGGCCTCGTTTACCGCGAAACCCCGCCGGGACCGGAGTTTGAGTGGGTCCCATTGTTCGATTACGCCTTGTATCCCGTCTGCAGCCCGGCGATGCGCAAGCGATTGCCCGAACGGGCGCAACCAAAGGACTTGGTCGGCCTGCCGCTGGTCGTGGTCTACACCGAGACGCGCAATTGGGACATTTGGTTTCAGGCGGCCGGCGTGGACTACGTACCCGGCAGCCGGGTTGTGGTCGACACCCTGGCGATTGCCCTGCAAATGGCCTTGGATGGCGCGGGTATTGCGCTCGCTAACGGCCCGTTCGCCGAGGATGACTTGCGCTCCGGTCGCCTAGTCATCCCGATGGAACACGTGGCGCGAGGCCCCGGTGGCTGGGGGCTGATTTGCCGGCGCGACGCGCTCGAAAATCCGAAAGTCCAGGCCTTTATGGACTGGTTTGGCCGAGCCGCGGGTTAACGCGGCTCAGCCTCTCCACCGAACTTACTGCCGGTTGGACGGAACGACTTCGTAGCCCGGTTCTTTGGGCTTGTCGTCGGTCATCTGCGCCGGGAAGCCGACGCCCAGCACTTTCACGCCCATCGGCTCTTCGTAGCGACGGATGACGTTCGGTGACAGTTCGCGCGGACCGTAGGCGGCTGCGCTCTTCTTAAACACATCCAGAATGAGCGGCGACAACTCCAGCGGCACGTGATGCTTCTTGGCGATCGAATCGAACAGGCCTACGTCTTTGATGACGAGGTCCATCGTGAAATTGATATCACGGCTGCCGTTCAGGATGACCTGCGACTCGGTCTCGTGCACGAATGAATTGCCGGACGAGATGCGGATGGCTTCGTACACCGTGTTCATGTCCAAGCCCACGACCTTCATCGTGGTCAGCGCTTCGGCCAAGGCCACGAGATGTGCGGTGCACAAATAATTGGTCATCACCTTGAGTACCGATGCGGTGCCGATCGGGCCGGTGTGCAAAATCTGGCAGCCCAAGATCTTCAGGATGGGCAGCACGCGCTCGAAGCCAGCCCGTTCGCCACCGGCGAAAATCGAGATATTGCCGGTCGCCGCGCGATGGCAGCCGCCGGAGACCGGGCACTCCATGGCGAGCGCTCCGGTGGCTTCCACCAGCGGCGCCAGGCGCTTGATTTCCGCCTCGTCGGTGGTGCTCATTTCCATCCAAATTTTGCCCGGCGACAGTCCGGCGATCACGCCATCGGCAGCCTCGAGCACCTCGGCCGAGGCTGCGGGGGAGGGCAGGCAGGTGATCACGACGTCGACCTGTTCGGCCATTTCTTTGGGGGAGGCAGCGCTCTTGGCGCCCTTGGCGACAAACTGCGCCACGAGCTCGGGGTTTAGGTCGCGCACCGTGAGATCCGCGCCGTTACGGAGGAGATTGCCGGCGAGGCTCGCGCCAACGTTGCCGAGGCCGATAAAGCCGATCTTCGGAAGGGTCATAGGTGGCTCTCTGAGTGAGGAGTCATAGGTTGGAGTTCGGTGGGAACCGCCGGTGGGGTGATTCCCGAGGGAGACGAGGCTAGCGATCTGCCAAAATTGCCGGCAAGTTAATTTTTTTGCTGTCTAGGACAATTAATTTCCCGAACCCTCGGGGCGGCCCGATGACTTCGGTGTCGGTATATGATGCCGTAGCCTCAGGGGTGCTTCGCCCTCGAGGTGGGTCTCCCAACCGGGGGGCCCTACCCGGTCGATGGGGGGGACTGTGGAACAGAAAGCGCTCAAGACAGGCGATGTCGCGAACACGACGTCGACGCTCGTCCGATGGTACGTACTGGTGATGATGGTGCTGGTGTATACCCTCAGCATCGCCGACCGGTATGTGGTGTCGACCGTGTTGGATTCGATCAAGGCCGATCTGCATTTGAGCGACGGCGGTGTCGCCATGCTGACCTCGTGGCCATTGGCGCTGTTCTACGTCGTGCTCGGCTTCCCCATCTCCTACATCCTCGACCGGCACAGCCGCAAGAAAATCGTCGCGGTCTCCATCGCACTGTGGTCGGCGATGACGATTTTCTGCGGCATGACCAAGACGGTTTTGGGCTTTGCGTTCACCCGGATCGGTGTGGGCGTGGGCGAGGCCGGCGGTACGCCAGGCGCCAACACGATCCTGTCCGACTACTTTCCAGCGTTCCGTCGCCCCATGGCGCTGACGATTTTTTCGCTGGGCGCGCCGATCGGCGCGTGGCTGTCGTACAACTTTGCCGGCGGAATCGCCGTCGCGTTCGGCTGGCGCTCGGTATTTTGGGTACTGGGTGCCCCCGGTTTCTTGGTCGGCCTCCTGATTTGGGCAACCATCAAAGAACCGCAGCGGGGTCAATTGGACCACGCGCTCGAAGGGTCTGCGCCCAGTGTGGGTGAAACGGCCCGTTTTCTGTGGCTGCAGCGCTCTGCGGTTCACGTCATGCTCGGCAGCGCACTGACGGCGCTCTGGGGTTGGGGCTTGATCTACTTCACGCCGTCCTTTTTGCAGCGGTTGTATCACCTCGACGCAGGCCAAGCTGGCGATATCACCGGTCCTATCCACCTCTGGGGCGGCGGTTTGGCCACCGCGTTGACCGGTTGGTTGTTGGGCCTCGGCGTCTTCAAGGATCCTCGCCGGATTGTCTGGTTCATGGGCTCGATCATTGGCATCGCCACGTTTGCGTCGATCGGAATCTATTGGACGCGTGACCTTGAGGTCGCCCGCGCGTTGTTCTGGATCTTCATCCCCGCGATCTATTTCTACATCGGTCCGTGTTTTGGTCTGCTGAATAATCTCGCCAAGCCGCGCATGCGGGCCATGTTTTGTGCCGCGACCCTGTTTGCCGCGAACGTCGGTAATCTTCTGATTGCACCCTTTTACGTGGGGGGTCTGAGCAATTACTTTGACCCGCTGGGTCAAGGGTCCACGGAATCGCTGCGCATGGCACTGTTGTGCCTCGCGCCCATCGGTTTCTGGGCAACCTTTCATTACTTCTGGTCCGCGCGGCAGCTCGTGCAGGATCAGGAGCGTGCCACCGGTATCAAAATCTGAGGATCGCGATCCTCAACTGTGGGCGTTTTAAGCCCGCAGCGTCATTACGGAGAGAGTTATGAAAACCTTGCTGCATTACATTGATGGGGCCTTCGTCCGTCCGGTCACCGACATGGGACGCTTCCCGGTCTTTAATCCGGCCACGGAAGAACAAGTGGCGGAGATCGCGATGGGGTCGGCGGACGATGCCAACCTTGCTGTTGCGGCGGCTCACCGAGCCTTTCAGACCTATTCGTTGACGACGCTCGACGAGCGTATTGCGTTGATGGAGAAGTTGCTCGAGGTGTACATGCGCCGTTACGGCGAGGTCGCTGAGGCCATCACGACCGAAATGGGTGCGCCCAAAGATTTCTCGTACAACGCGCAAGCCGAGTGCGGCTCGGGCCACATCAAGGAGACCTTGAAGGCGGCTCGTGAGCTGGATTGGGAAGAGCGCAGCGGCGCCCGAGGCAATGTCGTGCGCGAAGCCATCGGCGTCTGTGGTTTGATCACGCCGTGGAACTGGCCGATGAACCAGGTCGCGGCGAAGGTGGCGCCGGCCCTGATTGCGGGCTGCACCGTGGTGCTGAAGCCGTCGGAGCAGAGCCCGCTCTCGGCGCAGATTTTCGCGGAGTGCGTCCACGAAGCCGGCTACCCGGCGGGCGTATTCAACATGGTTCACGGTACGGGCGTCGAGGTGGGCAATGCGCTCTCCGTGCACCCCGACATTGAATTGATGTCGTTCACCGGATCGACGCGCGCCGGCATCGCGGTCGCGAAGGCGGCAGCCGACAGCGTCAAGCGCGTCTCCCAGGAACTCGGTGGCAAGTCGCCGAACATCGTCTTTGCCGATGCGGACATTGAGAAGGCCGTAAAGCGCGGTGTCCTGCATTGCATGAGCAATACGGGGCAGTCCTGCAACTCGCCCACCCGCATGCTGGTCGAAGAGTCGGTCTACGAGAAGGCGGTCGCCGTCGCGGCGGCTGTTGCGGCCAATGTGAAGGTGGGCGACCCGACGCAGTCGGGCAATCACATCGGACCCTTGGCGTCGAAGATCCAGTTCGAGCGGGTGCAGCACTGGATTCAGGAAGGCATCGCGGAAGGTGCTCGCCTCGTCGCGGGCGGGCCCGGGCGTCCGGACGGCATCGAGAAAGGCTACTACGCGCGCCCAACCGTGTTTGCCGGCGTCAACAATCAGATGAACATTGCGCGAAACGAAATCTTCGGGCCGGTGCTGGTCATGATTCCATTCAAGGATTTGGACGACGCCATTGCGATCGCGAACGACACACCGTACGGGCTTGCCGCGTACGTGCAGACCGGCGATCACCAGAAGGCCTTGTACGTGGCCAAGCGCTTGCGCGCGGGTAGCGTGTACCTGAACGGGGTGGGCCAGGATTACAGTTCGCCGTTCGGTGGCTTCAAGCAGTCCGGTAACGGACGCGAGTGGGGCAAGTACGGTCTGCTCGACTTCCTCGAGTTCAAGGCCATCAACGGTTACTACGAGGCCTGAGACTATGAAGCTCGTCGACATCGAGACGTTCGTCGTCGGTAATCCGCCGCCGCATTACGGCGGCCGTTACTTTGTGTTTGTGAAAATCACGACGGACGGCAACGTCTCGGGTGTCGGCGAGGCGTATTGCGTGCCGTTTGAGCCCCACCTGGTGGCGAAGATGTGCGAGGACCTCTTTAACCGCTATATGCGCGGCGAAGACCCGCATCGCATCGAACACATGTGGCGCCGGGTGTACTCGGCCGGCTTCACGCAGCACCCGGATCTGACGGTCATGGGCTGCATGTCGGCGTTGGAGATGGCCTGCTGGGACATCATTGGTAAAGAGGCCGGTCAGCCGGTGTACAACCTCTTGGGCGGCAAGGTGCACGAACGGCTGCGCTCGTACACCTACATTTATGCCCGACCCGGCGACACCGTGGATGTGTATCAGGACCCTGAGCTCTCGGCAGTCCGCGCGGCCGAATACGTGGCACAAGGGTTCACGGCGATCAAATTCGATCCCGCCGGTCCTTACACGGCGTTTGATGGCCGCCAGCTGTCGTTGCACGCCCTCGACTTGTCGGAACGCTTCTGCGAGGTGTTGCGCGAGGCGGTGGGCTCCAAAGCCGATCTCCTGTTTGGTACGCACGGCCAGATGACCGCCGCAGGCGCTATCCGCTTGGCGCGCCGTTTGGAGAAGTACGACCCACTCTGGTTTGAGGAACCGGTGCCACCCGATGCGCCGGAGGAAATGGCGCGTGTTGCGCGGGGCACGACGATCCCCATCGCAGCGGGCGAGCGTCTGACGACGAAGTACGATTTCGGTCGGATGTTGGCAGCAGGATCGGCCGCGATTCTGCAGATGAACCTCGGACGCGTCGGCGGATTGCTGGAGGCTAAGAAGATCGCGGGCATGGCGGAAGTCAGCCACGTGCAGATCGCGCCGCATCTGTACTGCGGTCCCGTGGTGGGTGCTGCCAACGTGCAGTTGGCCACGTGCAGTCCCAACTTCCTCATTCAGGAAAGTATCGAACGTTGGGATGGTTTCCATGCGGAGATCCTCACGAAGGGAATCCGTTGGGAAGAGGGCTACATCATTCCGCCGACCGAACCGGGTCTCGGTATCGAGTTGAACGAAGCGGTGTGCCGCGCCCACCCGTATACCGGCACTCAGCTCCACTTGGACATGACGGGTCACCCCGTTGTCTGAGTCGGTTTCGATCGCGCGCGGTCGGTGCGAATGTGGGGCCGTCGCGTTCGAGATCGACGGGCCATTGCGCGATGTGGTGGCCTGTCACTGCACGCAATGCCGGCGGACGAGTGGGCATTACAGCGCCTATACGTCCGCCTGCATCGCCCACGTGCGGTTCGTGACGGACGAAGGACTCGTCTGGTACCGCTCCTCGTCGACGGCTGAGCGAGGCTTCTGCGGTCGGTGTGGCAGTAACGTGTTTTGGCGCCCGCTGCGCGAACCCGAACGAATCAGCATTGCGGCCGGTTCACTCGAAGGCGTTACCGGGCTGACCCTCAGCCAGCATATCTTCGTCGCCGACCGAGGTGACTACTACACCGTCCCGGCAGACGAGCCGCAACGGTTGGGCTGGTAAACAGAGTCGAGGTAGGGCGCGCTGCTGAGACGCGCACCGACCGCTTGGGTCGCTACGCCCAGCAGTCGGGTGGCAGTCGGACTTTGAAGTCCGCACTAGCTGCGTAAGCGCGTGCCCTCGGGGTCATACAGCGGCTGCGCACGCACGACGGCCTTCGCGATTCGACCGAGGATGTCGATCTCAAAGACCTCACCGTCCCGAGCGTAAGCGCTCGGCACGAACCCGGCGGCTAGGCTGCGTTCCACACAGTGCCCGTAGGCGCCAGACGTCACGTAGCCCACCGCCTGGCCGTCCTTCACGATGGACTCGTAGCCGACCACGTCGGCATCATCGGCATCGACTTCCATGACGACGAAGCGCCGGTTCGGGCCGTTGGCGCGTTCTGCCAAGGCGGCGGCACGACCGATAAATCCCGGCTTGTCGAAATCCACGTAGCGGTCGAGCCCGGTTTGCGCGGGTGTGTAATCGGGGCGGAAGTCTCGATTAAAGGACCCGTAGTTTTTTTCCAGTCGCAACGACGACAGCGCACGACCGCCGAAATGCACCAGACCCAAGTCGTCGCCGGCGTCGCACAGGTCATCGTGCAACGTGGCGAGGTAGTCGAGCGTGGTCCATAACTCATAGCCCAGTTCGCCCGTGAACCCCGCGCGTGTGAGTATCACGGGTGCGTAGCCGACCGAGGTCTGGCGTACGTCGAATAGGCGGAACGCATTCGCCGACAGATCGAGTCGCGTTAATCGCTGCAGCAGTTCGCGCGAGCGGGGGCCGGCAATCGACACGCCCCCCAACGTGGAG
>Ga0208105_1000017_pt1 | contig 137102 bp, 114 predicted proteins | sample CryBogCBE16Jul07_FD_184574 | JGI IMG/M metagenome (GOLD analysis project Ga0208105, IMG submission 184574) | Freshwater microbial communities from Crystal Bog, Wisconsin, USA - CBE16Jul07 (SPAdes) | ecosystem: Environmental > Aquatic > Freshwater > Lake | place: Crystal Bog, Wisconsin, USA... | reverse complement strand
GTTCTGTGGTGGCGCCGTGTTTTGCGCCCGAGGCCCACGTCCAGTCTTCGTGGAACATCTCCCACCAGATGCCGATGAACTTGCCCGGCTGTATCCAGGACACGTCGCCCAAGACGTTGGGGTCGTTGAGGTTCAGTTCCAAATTGGACTCGTATAACGCCCCGGCGCTGTCCGTGATGCCAATCATCCGCCACGGGGTGTGGAAAGGCGCCGCTCGGCGCGCCGCCCAGCCTTCGGAGGCGGGTACGAGGCGCGCACGCAGGTGTTGCTCGTCGATCCGCTGCACGTACATGCCGGCGAAATCGATCAGCGCCGCTTCGTGGATTTCAATGTGGAGGCTGTCGCGGGTGCGCAGCGTCAAGGGCGTGTGAGCCGTGCTCATTTCCGCCAGCGGTGTGCGCCGGTATAGCAGTTCGGTATCGTTCGGCTCGCCCCACGGCATCCACCACGCGGTGGCCGCGTCGGCAACATTGAACTCGGTCAGCTCGTCCGCGATCTTGACGTCGTGCAGTCCGGGTTGATCGGGAAAGTCGTAGCGGAAACCGACGCCGTCGTCGTAGACGCGGAAGGTCATCGAGAACGTCCGGTGCGGTTCTTTGGCTTCGACCAGGCGCAGCGTCTGTTCGGTGTAGTGATTGCGAACGTAGCGGCGCTCGCCCCACGGCTGCTCCCACGTGTCATCGACGCTCTTCGCCGGCACACTGTCGGCGGCGAGCCGCAATTCGCGGGTCATCTTACCGGCGTCTTTAAAGATGAAGCCCACGTGCGAGGGGGCGATCACGGCTGTGCCGAATCGACGCACTTCGTAGGTGGGGTACCCGTCGCGATCGTCCAGTTCCACGGACAGCACGTGATTGGGCGAGGCGATACTGACGTGGTGGTTCTGGGGCGGGGGTGGTGCGGCCGGCGTAGTTTCTGCCGATGCCGAAGCGAACACGCACACGGCAAGGGCGCCGTACAGCCACTGGTACATGAATCGTCTCCCCCTCGGCGATGGATGCCGCGGGAGTGATGTTGCCCGAAGCCGGCGGGAAGGGCGAGACGTTCAGGGTGTCGGTCGCAGCCTGCAAAATTTTGGGATTCTGTGTACTGGACGTTGTGGGGGTCTGTGTTTGTTGCGGCTTAGCGTCTGTAACTCCCTAAGAAATAATCCGAAATCCGAAATCTCTCCGCTCTTCCCGGCCAAGCTGCGATGAAAAAAAATGAAAAAAATAATGCAAGCGCGTCAGTGCTTGCCTAGAATTCCGTCCCTCATCGTGGGGGGCATCATGGCGGCACGACGCAATACGCGTTTGGAAGATCTGGCACGTCTCGCTGGCGTGTCGATCACGACCGTGTCGCGCGCCTTGAACGACAGTCCCGCCGTCAATCAGCAGACCAAGCAATTGCTGTGGAAGTTGGCCCGCGAGCACGATTACCCCTTCCGCGGCTACATGCCCTCCGGCCCGACGGTGGCGGCCGCCGCGGTCGCGATTGTCATCCCGCGTCCGCAAGGCCGTGATGCCCGTCTGTCCGATCCGTTTACCCTCGAACTCGTCGCCGGCTTGGGCGAGGCCGCGCGGCAGCGCGGCTGCGATTTCATCGTGTCCCATCTGGCGCCGTCCGGACCCTCGGACCTCGAGGAATTGATGGCGACCACGCGCACGAATGGGATCATTTTCTTGGGGCAGAGCTCGTTGCACGCGGCCTATAACCAGCTCTCGCAAACCTCCACGCGCTTTGCGGTGTGGGGAGCGCACATGCCCAATCAATTGTATTGCTCCATCGGCAGCGACAACCCGCTCGGCGGGCGGCGGGCGACGTTGCATCTGGCGCGCCTCGGTCGCAAGCGGATCGTCTTCTTAGGGGATACCGAAGCGCCGGAGTCGTTTCAGCGCCACCAGGGGTACTTGGTGGCGCACCAGGAAGCCGGCCTCCCGGTGGATCCGGCATTGACCGTGCGGGCGCCGTTCGATTTGGAGGGTGCGCAGGCGGCCATTGACGTCTTGATTGATCGCAAGGTGGCCTTCGATGCGATCTTCGCCGCCTCCGATCTCATTGCCATTGGCGCGATCCGTGCCCTTGAGCGGGCGGGACGGTCGGTGCCCCGCGACGTGTCGGTGGTCGGCTACGATGACGTGCCCGTGGCCCGATACTCCCGACCCGCCTTGACCACCATCCGTCAGGACACCGCGTTGGCCGGGCGCTTGTTGCTCTCGAAGCTCCTCAATGGCGAAGCCACGAACTTGCGCTCTGAGCGCCTGCCGACCGACCTCGTGGTTCGCGAGAGTTGCGGCGCTTGATGGAAATTTTGCATTAATTTTCATACGCGCTGCAGCATGCCGCCAAAAGCGCATGTTGCTCGGCGACAACAACAAATGAAAAAACAATATAATTCAGATAGTTATTGTATTTTTCGGGGCGCAGCGTAAACGACGGACGGGGATGCCCGCGAAACGTTTGCAAAATCACCGTATTTTTCGCATAATTTTTCAAACGCATCGGCACAAGTCGATGCGATGACAACAACGCTGGACGCAACACGATGTCCAACGACTTTCGGCTCGAGGGGTTTCTGCGGCATTGCTGTTGAACTAATCGGTCCAACCGGACAACGCGAAAGCGTGGTTCCGGCTTTTGTTTTGTGTGGATTTTTTTGTTTAGGCTCAGTCCTTTTCTTTTGGGAGGCTCAACGCTCATGTCGACGCTGAATCTGCGTTCCCGTATCGCACTCACTCTGCGCGCCGCTTCGCCGGTCGCTGCAGGCTCCGCGCTCTTGGCGCTTTCGTTCGCTGCGACGGCGCAGCAGGCGCCTGCTCAGTCGGGCGGGCTCGAAGAGGTTGTCGTCACCGGCATCCGTAAGTCGATCGAAGAATCGATCACCATCAAGCGCGACCAAGACGTCATTGTCGAAGCCATCACGGCTGAAGACATCGGCAAGTTGCCGGACACGACGATCGCCGAGTCGCTGGCTCGCCTCCCGGGCGTGACCACGCAGCGTGACCGCTTCGGTAACGCCACCAACGTGTCGATCCGCGGCTTCGGCCCGGACTTCAACGGCTACCTGCTGAACGGCCGCGAGCAGACCTCGACGGACAGCAGCCGCGCTGTGGACCTCAGCATCTACCCGGCCGAGTTGATCGCCGGCGCGACCGTGTACAAGTCGGGCGACGCCTCGTTGATGACCGCCGGTCTCGCCGGCACGATCGACAGCCGTCTGATCGAGCCGCTCGCGTACAAGGGCATGATCGTCGACGCGAAGGCCGAAGACACCAAGAATGGCGTTGGCCTGCCGGTGCAGGGCAAGGGCAAGCGCTACACCCTGTCGTTCATCGACCAGTTCGCGGACCACAAGATCGGTATCGCGCTCGGTTACGTCCATTCGTCGTCGAACAGCGCGCAGCTGTCGAACGGCAGCTGGGGCGGCAACCTGAATGCGGTGGACGCCAACGGCAACTCGCTGGGCTCCGTCTACTCGCCGTTCGGCGGCGGTATGACCTTCGAAACCGACTTCAACACCGACAAGCGTGACAGCGGCGTCGCGATTCTCGAGTTCAAGCCGAACGAGAACTTCACCAGCGAAATCGACGGCTACTACGCGCGTCGTAACATCGGCACCTTGAAGGTCGAGTTGGGCCGCGGCACGGGCTACGGCAGTGACTTGGTCACCAACGCCGTGGTCGCCAACAACGTCCTGCAGTCGGGCACGATTCAGGAAGGCGCGTGGGATCTGATCGATCGCAACGAGAATCTGTACGACAAGGACACGATTCAGTCGATCGGTTGGAAGAACACGCTGAACCTGGCGAACGACTGGACGGCGACCCTGGACTTGAACCACAACCAGGCGCAGCGCGTTGAGCGCGACATCGAAACGTACGCCGGCATTGCCTCGCCGACGACGTTGTCGTTCACCAACGGCGGCGCCGCGATCCCGAGCCTGACGCTGGGTTCGCCGAGCAGCTTCACCGATCCGTCGGTTATTGCCGTGCACGACGTGTCCGGCTGGTCGGGCGTGTCCTACCCGTCGGGTCCGTACGCGGGCCAGACCGTGCCGCAGGCCGGCTACAGCAAGGGTCCGACGATCACCGACAAGCTCACGTCGGTGCGCCTCGACTTCTCGCACAAGCTGTCGGGCAGCATGTTCCGCGCGATTGAGTTCGGCGCGAACTACACCGATCGTGAAAAGGACCGCATCACCGACGAAGGTCTCGTGATCTCCGCCAACAACGGCGGCTACGATCCGATTCCGTTCCCGGCGGGCAGCGGCGTCGTCTCGAACGTTGGCGGCACGGGCGTCAGCGTCCTGTCGTTCACGCCGACCGCCGGCCTGTGGCCGGGCGCCGTGATTCTGCGCAAGTACAACGATGACATTCTCTCGAAGACCTGGACGGTTGAAGAGAAGGTGAACACCGAGTACGTGAAGTTCGACATCGACACGCACTGGGGCGATGTCCCGGTCCGCGGCAACGTCGGCACGCAGTTGGTGCGCACCGAACAGTCCTCGGGCGGTTACCGCGCGGACGTCAGCTCCAACGTGACGCTGACCAACCCGGCCGGTACGCTGACGACCTCGGGCGCGACGTACAACAACGTGTTGCCGTCGTTGAACTTGGTCGCCGATTTCAGCGAAGGCAAGTACTTGCGCTTCGCGGCTGCGAAGGAAATGGCCCGTCCGAACATGACCGACATGCGTAACTCGCTGGCTGCTTCGTTGCAGACCACGGGCCCGCTCGCCGGCACCATCGTCGGTTCGGCCGGTAACCCGCAGATCAAGCCGTTCTTGGCTGATGCGTTCGACCTGTCGTTCGAAAAGTACTTCCAGTCGAAGGCGTACGTCAGCGCGGCGGGCTTCTACAAGAAGCTCGACAGCTACATCACCCAGGCGACGAACTACGGTGGCTATGACTTCACCACGATCGCGCCGCAGGTGGGTCTGACGATTCCGCCGGCCGGTCCGCTCGGCACGTTCACCCAGACGGTCAACGGTTCGGGTGGCAGCATCAAGGGTCTCGAGCTGTCGGCCTCGTTGCCGCTCAGCATGATCGGCTCTTGGCTGGAAGGCTTCGGCTTGATGGCGAACTTCGCGTCGACCACGAGCTCGGTCAACTTGCCGAACTTGATCGGTTTGAACCCGTCGCAGCAGGTGCCGACGAACTTGGGTTCGATCTCGCTGCCGGGCCTCTCGCACATCAACGAGAAGGTGGTGTTCTACTACGAGCGCGGTGGCTTCAGCGCGTTCGTGGCGGATAACAGCCGTTCGACCTATGTCGCGAGCGTCTCGAACACGACCGTCGGTGGATACCCGTCGCTGATCAACGTCGACGCCCAGAAGTGGGTCTCGGCGCAGATGGGCTACGAGTTCCAGGGCGGCGCGTTCAAGGGCCTCGGCTTCCGCTTCGAGGGTAACAACCTGAACAAGCCGTACTACACCGAGCGTAAGAGTGACGGTTCCGTCAACTTCTCGACGCAGACCGGTGCCACCTATGCGTTCAAGATCAGCTACCGGTTCGCCCAGTAATCTGAGCTAGCGCATGAAAAAGGCCCTTGCCGCGGCAACGCGGCAAGGGTTTTTTTTTGCCGCGTGCCGGTGCAAAGTAGCGTTTCTGCTGAGGAGAGAGCCATGCAAGAACCGGGCAAATTGGACGTCGTGATCGTCGGTGGAGGAACTTCCGGCTGGATGACGGCCGCAGCATTGTCGAAAGTGTTGCGCGGCCGGTATGCCATCACGCTCGTCGAGTCGGACGAGATCGGCACCATCGGTGTAGGCGAAGCCACCATCCCGATGATCCAACTGTTCAATCGGATGCTTGAAATCGACGAAGACGAGTTCATGCGTTCGACGCAGGCCTCGTTCAAGCTCGGCATCGAATTCGTGAATTGGGGGCGCCTCGGCGACCGGTATATCCACGGCTTCGGAACAATCGGCCAAGACACCTGGACGGTCGATTTTCACCATTACTGGTTGAAGCAGTACCTCGCCGGCAAAGCCAAAGAGCTCGAGTACTACTCCATCAACACGCTGGCGTGTATGCGTGATCGCTTTATGCGGCCGCGCCTCGATATGCCAAAGTCGCCGCTGTCGCAAATTGCGTATGCTTTTCACTTCGATGCGTCGCTGTATGCGAAATTCCTGCGCGGCTACTCGGAGAAACGCGGTACCAAGCGCGTCGAGGGCAAGATCACCGAGGTCGAAAAGACCGCCGACGGTTCAAAAGTGGCGGCGGTTCGGCTGCAGTCGGGCGAGCGGATTGCCGGCGACTTGTTCATCGATTGCTCCGGTATCCGGGCCTTGCTCATCGAAGGGGCCATGCAGTCCGGTTACGAAGATTGGTCGCACTGGTTGCCGTGCGATCGTGCCGTCGCAGTGCCGTGCACGGCAATTCCGGAGCTGCATCCGTACACCCGCTCGACGGCCCGCCAGGCGGGTTGGCAGTGGCGGATTCCGTTGCAGCATCGCACCGGCAATGGCCATGTGTTCTCGAGCCGTCACATCAGTGTCGATGAAGCGACGGCGCAGCTGCTCGGCAATCTCGACGGCCAGCCGTTGGCGGATCCGCGCGTCGTGACCTTCCGTCCGGGCCGACGACTCGAAGTTTGGAAGGGCAATGTGATTTCCATCGGGCTCGCGAGCGGCTTCCTCGAGCCCCTCGAGTCCACGAGCATTCATCTCGTGCAAATGGGCATTGCGCACTTGTTGACCTATTTCCCCGACAGCGGTTTTGAGCCGGCGGAAATTGCGGCTTACAACCGAGCGATGAAGCAGGAGTACGATTGGGTTCGCGATTTCATCATCTTGCACTACAAGGCGACGGAACGAACCGACTCGCCGTTCTGGAATTACTGCCGTACGATGGAAGTGCCGGAGTCGCTCGAGCATCGGATGGAGCTCTTCCGCAATCACGGCCGCGTGTTCCGCGAAGGCAATGAGTTGTTCACCAAAGTCAGCTGGCTGCAGGTGCTGCACGGCCAGCGTATTCGTGCCCAGTCCTATCACCCGCTCACCGACGTGTTGGACGATGAGGAGATCGCCAAGTATCTCGAAGATGTCGAAAACGTGATGTCTGCCTGCGCCGATGTGATGCCCTCACACGCGCGCTTTATCGCCGAGAACTGCGCGGCGTCCAAAGTGTCTTGATCAAGGTATCGCTATGAAAATTTCCGTTTTGTCCTTACTGCTGGGTGCGGCGCTGCTGGCGGGCTGTCAGACGACGCCGATGACCACGGCGACGTTGACCTATGAGACGACGCCGGGCGGCGCCGAACTGTTTGAAGGCGATACGTCGATCGGACTGGCGCCGGTCACGCGCACGTACACCGGCGATCCGAAGACCGGTCAAGTCACGACCCCGGACGTCAAGGCGGTTTGGCCGAGCGGCGCTACCGTCACGTACTTCACGATCATCCCCGTCGGCTCCGATCGCCAGGCGACGTTGGAACGTCCGGCCAAAGCGCCCGGTCTTGAGCAGGATCTCGCCAACGCCAAGAAAGTCGCGGCGGCTCAGGCCATGGAAGCGGCGCGCAACAAGGCGTTGCAACACAGCGATCTCGCGCGCGCCTCGGCGCGGTGCCAAGCCCAAATGCAGGGCGGTAATCGCGGGCTGACCGACGACTGCAACTAAGTCGTCAACGGTCGGGTGCAGGTGTAAAAACCGTTCAGCGTGAGTCGGCCCGAGCGGGGGTCTGCGCTGAGCGGTTGTGCGGTGTTGACGTCGGCGCTGTGGAAGATGCTGCCGTCGTAGCAAATCATGCGGTTCCACGCGGCCGGTACGCTGGCGATCCGCTCGAAATAGGCGTTGCTGCCGTTCATGTAGCCGGCGCTTAGGCCGTATTGGCGGGCGTAGTCTTCGGCGCTCAGCCGTTGGCTGTCGGCGACGAGGCGATCGGTCTCGACGGGCGACACGCGGGAGCGATAGAAACTGGTGCCGCCGAGCGTCGGATCCGCGAAGAGGTAGAGCACCGACGCCGCAAACAAGGTGCGCGTCGGATCGGCGGCGATGCGATCGCGATGGCACTGCCACTGGATCGGTCGCAGTTCCGACGGTGGGGTGCAGATCACGGAGAGCCGCATGTTCGCATCCACCGTGCGCCGCCCCCCTAAGCGCGCGCGGACGGTGTGATCAAAGTGGTCGCGCACGACGGCTTGCAGCGCGTCCGGCAACCCGGCGACGACGCCGGGGTAAGGGTAGTGCGGCGTCGTCTGGTAGTGCAGGCCACCGGCCCATGCCGCCACCGCCGCCGGATCGGTCAACACGTCATCCAGAACGAGACAGGACCGATCGTCTCCCAACGACACCTGACTGATCCGTGGGGAAGGGTTGAAAAACGGCGACTCGGCCGTGCGATCGGCGCACATAAAGGGTTTCCGCAGGGTACTCACGTGGGTGTCGTCCGCAGGGCAGGGCCTGCCCACAAAGCATAGCGCACACGGTGGCCAACGATGCGAAGGACGCGATCGGAAGGCGCTACAATCCCGGCCGACGTTTCAACGACTCGGGGTGCTGTTCGTATGTCCCATTCGTCCTGGTGGTCGCGGTGTGTGCTGGGTCTCGGGGTGCTGCTGAGCGCGTTCGCGAGCGCAGAACCTGCTGTCGTGTCGGCGGGTCACACCGCCGTCGAGCACGTGCCGTGGTCGCGCAATGCAGTCATCTACGAACTGAACGTGCGCCAATACACGCCGGAAGGGACGCTGCGCGCCGTGATCCCGGAGTTGCCGAAGATCCGTGCGCTCGGGGCCGACATCCTGTGGGTCATGCCGGTCCAACCGATCGGCGTGAAGGAACGCAAAGGCACGCTCGGCAGCTACTACTCGGTGCGCGATTACACCGCGGTCAATCCGGAGTTCGGCACGCTGGCGGATTTCAAAGCGTTGGTGGATGCCGCCCACGGCCTCGGCATGAAAGTCATTCTCGACTGGGTGGCCAATCACACTGCGTTGGACCATCCGTGGGTCACTGAGCATCCGGACTGGTACCAGAAGGACAAGCACGGTCAGATCACCGGTTATCACTACGTCGGCGACGACGGCAGCGAAGAAAACTGGTCGGACGTGGCCGGCCTCGACTACGGTTCGCCGGCCCTGCGCCAAGCGATGACCGATGCGCTGCGCTTTTGGGTGACCGAAACCGGTCTGGACGGCTTCCGCTGCGATGTGGCGATGCGCGTGCCGGAGGACTTTTGGTACGCCGCCCGGACGCAACTCGGTCAGATAAAGCCGCTGTTCTGGCTCGCGGAGGCGGAGACGCCGGCACTCATGCAGCGCGCGTTTGACATGGGCTACGACTGGGAACTCGGTAACGCGTTCACCGCCATCGGCCGCGGCCGTCGTTCGGCCGCTACGCTCGGTGCGTTGCTGACGCATCCGCCGCACGCCTTCCCGGCCGATGCGTACAAGATGCTCTTCGTCTCCAACCACGACTTCAACTCATGGCACGGCAGCGACGTCGAACTGTACGGCCCGTTGGTGGATGCGTTGACGGTGCTGACCTACACGCTGCCGGGCATGCCGCTGATCTACAGCGGCCAGGAAGCCGTGAACACGCGGCGCTTGGAGTTCTTTGAGCGCGATCCTATTCGCTTCAAGGATCGCTCGCGCGCTCCGCTGTACACGCGCCTCTCGGCCTTTAAACACGCGCACCCGGCATTGGCGGCGGGCGAGGCCGGTGGCGACCTGCGCATCCTCACCACCGGGAACGACGACCTGTTCGCCTTCCGACGCGTCAAAGGCAGCGACGTGATCACGGTGGTCGTGAACCTGTCGTACCACCCGGTCAGCGTCCCCTCGGCCCAGGGTCTTGGCGGCGGCCGACTCGCACCGGGCGGCTGGCGCGTCGTGAGTCGCGGTAAGCCGCTCTAAGGCGCGGTCGCGGATTCGAGGGCCGTGAGGTAACGCAGGGCGTCCTCACGGCCGGTGCCGCACATCGACGGATGCGGCTGCAGGGATGCGCAGACGGCAGGTCGGCGGGGATCGCCGAACAAACGGCACCGCTCGGCATCGTCCAGTTGCACACAGCGCACGCCGGCGGGTTTGCCGTTGGGCATGCCGGGAATCGGGCTCGTAATGGAAGGGGCTGTGCAGCAGGCCCCGCAGTGGCTGCGGCAGGTCATCATGGCCGCATTCGACGCTGCGCCGTGCGCCGCGTCAATCCCGCCCGCACGCGTCAGCCGATGGTGACGGCTTCGGCGCGTTGCACGAAGCGTCCTTGAATCGACTCCACGCCCAAGGCGAACAGCACGGCCATGGTGTTGGCGTCTTCGACGCGCTCGGCGATGGTCGCGGCCCCGGTGGCGCGGGCGTGACTGACGAGATCGCGCACGGCCGTCTGCAGCTCGGGATCGAGTGCCAGTCCTTGCATGAGTTTGCCGTCGATTTTGACGAATTCCGGCCGCAGCGAGCGGATCAGGCGTCCCGGATCCGCGCCAAAGCCGACGTGTTCCAAGGCAAAGCGCACGCCCTGGTCGCGCAGCGCCTGGCGCAGCGTCTGCGATGCTGCGAGGTGCCGTTCAGCGTCCGCTTCGGGGACTTGCACGACGATACGACTCGGATCTATCCCGGTGGCAGCGAACTGACCCTTGAGCCAGCTCGGCAAGGTCGCATCGGTCAGCGAGTCGGCCGAGATGCGCACAAAGAAGCCGCGCCCGCTGCGCTCGGCGGCCATGGACAAGCACGCCGCCAGCACCCAGCGATCGAGAGCGCGCAGCAGGTCGTGGCGCTGTGCGGCCGCCAGGAACTCGGACGGCAAGACGTCGAGACCGGCGTCGTCCTGTAAGCGCACGAGCAGGTCGTAGCACTGCGCGGGTCCCCCGCGCAGGTTTGCGATCGGTTGTTGGGTCAGACGGAACCGGTTTTCCATCAGCGCCGTTTTGATGCGTTGCGCCCAGAGGCGATCGGACTCGTCGCTGACCACGGTGGGCAGGGGATCCGCATTGCAGACACCGCAGGAACCGGTGGACGGCACGGCGGCGAGCGAGGCGCGCGCACGGCGGATCGCCGGTTCCGGATCGGCGCCGGTGACGCGCGCGAGTCCCACCGACACCGTCCACGGCGCGGCCGGGTCGGCGCCGAGGTCGACGTCCGTGCGCGCGGCGTCCAGAAATTGCTGGGCCCAGCGTTCCACATCGGCAACCGTGCCGCGCTCCAAGAGTACGGCGAGGCCCGTGTCCGAGAGTCGACCCACCGGGTCCTCGGGTAAGACCTGGCAGCGCAGCCGATCGGCGAGGCGCGCGACGTGCGCTTCGTAGGCGGCGAGGCCGCTGCGGGCCAGCCGACCGTCCGCGTCATCGACCTGCAGGACCGCGACGTATCGCACGCCACCGGCCACCGGTGTTGCGCACTGAGCGGCCAAGGCGGCGAGGAACGCCACGCGATGCGCGAGGCCGGTGCTGGGATCGGTGCGTCGCGCGGCGTCGAGTTGTCGCTCGAGCTCGCGCAACTGCTGCTGCGCATCGGCGGAAGGCGCCGGGATACTGCTCGGCGCGCGCAGCGTGATGACGGCCTCGCCGTCGCTGGCGGCGCCCAGCGTGAGCGCGATGTCGACCGGGTGGATCCCGTCGTCGCCGCGGCGGACTTGTAAGCGCAACGGCGCGGCGGGCCAGCGACCCTCGAGGCAGGCCAGCAGGGCGCCGCGCAGGGCCGCGTGTGAGGCCGGCTCGAAACAATCCATGATCGGCAGCCCGTCCAAGCTGCCCAGTTCGGTGTAGCCGGTGAGCGCCAGCCACGCCGGGTTGCAGCCGATCACGATGCCTTCCGCGACTTCGGCGATGGCATCGCTCGTGGTTTCGCGCAGGGTGTTCAGCGCGCGCTCCACCGCCGAGTGTTGGGCGAGCGCCGCGCTCAAGGCCCGGGCGTTGCGCTGCGCGTGCAGTTCGCGCCGGGTGACCAGGACGAGTCGGCGAGCGCCGTGGAGGCTGGCGATATCCTGCGCACCGGCCGCCAAGGCAGTTTCGGAAGCCGCTTCCGTGCACTCGCTCAGCAATAAGATCACGGACGGCGGCAGATCGACCCGGCTGCGCAGCGATGCGATCGCCGAGAGCGGGAGTAAGCGATCGTCGGTGGCGATGTACACCAACTCGGGACGGTGCGTGTGCAGCGCGGATTCGAGGTCATCGGCGCTGCGGACCCCGACACAGCGGGCGGTGAGCCCCGCCTGCCGCAACAGGCGATTGATCGCCTCCGGCGCTTCCGGCGAGCGCGACAGCACGACGGCGGTCAGGGCGTCGGGTCGGGCGGCGCGCGGCGTCGTGGGGTTGAGGATCGCGTTCATCGCATCGGATCGTAGGCGCTCTCTCGGACCGCCAACCGGACCCGGTTAACACTTTGAAGAGGTCGCCCGCGCCCGGGCTTTTGGGCTTGTCTGGCTGTCTGCCCGCCGGAGCGATACACTAGCCCGCTTTTGGTGGGCCGGATGGCCCCCCGCATTTGGCGGCTTTCCGGAGAGTTTCATGTCCTCGTACAGCACTAACGAATTTAAAACGGGCCTCAAGATTTTGATCGATGGAGACCCGTACTCGATCGTCGAGAACGAAATGGTCAAGCCCGGCAAGGGCCAGGCCTTCAACCGCGTGAAGGTTCGCAATCTGCGCACCGGCCGCGTGGTGGAAAAGACGTGGAAGAGCGGTGACTCGGTGGATGCGGCCGACGTGGTCGACGCCGACATGCAGTACCTCTACACCGATGGCGATTTCTGGACGTTCATGAACCCGGACACCTTCGACCAGTACACCGCGGGCAAGTCCGCGATGGGCGAGTCGGCGCAGTGGCTCAAGGACGGTGTGCAGTGCATCGTGACGTTGTGGAACGGCGAGCCGCTGACCGTCACGGCACCGTCGCACGTTGAACTCAAGATCGTCGAGACGGATCCGGGCGTGCGTGGCGATACCGCCACGGGCGGTCAGAAGCCGGCGAAGCTCGAGACCGGCGCTGTCGTTCGCGTTCCGCTGTTCATCAGCGAAGGCGAAGTGATCCGCGTCGACACCCGCACCGGCGAGTACATCTCGCGCGCGAAGTAAGGGTCAGACGTCGCAGCCCGCCACGAGGCGGGCTGCGAACACTTCCAGCGCGGCGGCGTCTGCCGCATCAAAGCGCGCGGGGAGCGGACTGTCCAAGTCCATGACGCCCAACAGTCGTCCGTCCGCGGCGATCAGGGGCACCACCACCTCCGAAAGGCTGGCCGCGTCACAGGCAATGTGACCGGGAAAGGCATGCACGTCGGCCACGACGAGCGTCTGCCGAGCGGTGGCCGCCGCGCCGCACACGCCACGATCGAGCGCAATGCGCACGCAGGCGGGTTTGCCCTGAAAGGGGCCTACCACGAGTTCACCGTGCTTGTAGAGATAGAACCCGGCCCAGTTCAAATTCGGCAGCAGTCCCATCAGCAACGCCGACGCGTTCGCGAGGTTCGCGATCCAGTCGCGTTCGCCCACGAGCATCCCGTCCAAGGCCTGCAGCAGGGTGGCGTGCACCTCGGCCGGTGTGGCGTTCGGATCCACCCACGGGAGTGATTCGCTCATCGTTCAAGCCTCCGCAATCGTAAAGGCGAGCACCTCGTCGATCGAGGTGGCGCCGGTCGCAATCATGAGCACGCGGTCGAGCCCGACGGCCACGCCAGCGCAGTCCGGCAGGCCCACGGCGAGGGCCGCTAAAAACCGTTCGTCGATGGGTGGCAGCGGCCAGCCGCGTTCCAGCCGTGCGCGGTGATCCGCCTCGAAGCGCCGGCGCTGCTCCGCCGCATCGGCGAGTTCGTGGAACCCGTTGCACAGCTCCAGCCCGCGCGCGTACGCCTCGAAGCGGGCCGCGCGCGGCGGCAAGCCCGGCAAGACGCGCGCCAAGGCCGCTTGTGTCGCGGGGTAGTCGTAGACGAACGTCAGGCGGTCGCGGCCCAGCGTCGGACCGATGACCACGCCCATCAGCACGTCCAGCAGCGTATCGCGGTCCGCGTCCGGCAGATCGGCCTGCGCACGCGTTAACGCCAAGGTGCGCAGCTCCGCCAGCGCCACCGTGTACGGATCGATGCCGAGGGCCTGTTCGAACACGGCCTGGTAGCTGAGGCGTTGCGCCGGTCGGGCATAGTCCGGGCCCAGCAGCGGCACGAGGAGCGATTCCACTTCGGTCATCAGGGCGTGATGATCAAAACCCAATCGATACCACTCGAGCATCGAAAACTCGGGGTTGTGATAACGCCCCGTTTCCCCGTCGCGAAACACTTTGCAGATTTGGTAACAGTCGCCCGCGCCGGCCGCCAACAGGCGTTTCATCGCGTACTCCGGCGATGTCTGCAGGTAATACCGCGGTGCAAGGCCCGCGATTTGCGTGTCGAGCGAGGCGAGGTGCACGTCCGTCACGGCGCCTTGCGACAGCAGCGGGGTTTCGACTTCCAGCACCCCGCGCGCCGCGAAAAAGGCGCGGCACTCGGCGAGCATCGCCGCACGCGCCACCAGTCGTGTTCGCATCACGAGGCAGACCGTCGTGCGAGGCGTTGACCCATCCGCACCACGGTGCCGTGCGCGATGCCCTCGACGAAGTCGACCGTGCCCGGCGGGAAGATCAAGACGACCGTCGATCCCATGTTGAACCAGCCGAGTTCGTCGCCGCGCCGATAGTCGCGTGCGTTCGGCAGCGGCAAGGGGCCCGGTCGGCGGTCGGCGCGCGGCAGCACTTCGCCGACACCCGTGAGACTCACGCTGCCGACGTTCAGGGCGCCGACGAACACCAACGCGTAGGGGCCGATCGGGCTGTCGAAGTGACACACCAGTCGCTCGTTCTTGACGTAGAGCGCGTCGACCCACGCGGCGGTGGTCATGTTGACGCTGTAGAGCAGTCCGGGCTCGTAATGCAGCGCCGTTAAGGTGCCATCGAGCGGCACGTGCACCCGATGGTAGTTGTACGGCGCCAAATAGATCGTCGCGAAGCGGCCACCGATAAAGGGCTTGGCGCGCTCGGCATCGCCGAGAAAGGCGCCCAAGGCGTAGGTGCGCCGCTTGGCGACGAGTTGCGCTTGCAGGATGCGATCCTGATCGAGATCGCCGCACTCGGCCACGGTGCCGTCGCTCGGGCTGATCACGGTGCTGGGATCCGTATCGAGCGGTCGCGCGTTCGGGCGCAGCGCGCGCGTGAAGAACGCGTTGAACGATCGGTACCCGCCCGGCGGTACGCTCGCTTCGTCGAGATTGACGCGATACGCGCGTGCGAACTGCTGGATCAGCAGGTTCTTAAAGCCCGGCGATTCGATGCGCGCGATGCGGTAGACGAGCGCGGTGATCAGCCGCTTGGGCAGCAGATGCTGCAGCAGAATAAACGCCCGATCGGCCAACGTCATGAGCGATCTCCGACCAGAATGAGGATGCGCCGCACGTCGGTCGCGATCGCCGCGGGGTCGTGTGGCGGAGAGAAGACGGCGATCAGTTGGCCTGCGGGGTTCAAGAGATACACCTGGCCGGAATGTAAGACGCCGTAGCCGCGCGCCGGGTCCGCATCCGAGGGCACGGCGAAGGTGGCGCCCACGGCCCGCGTCAGGCGCTGCAACGTCGCCACGTCGCCGGTACCGCCGAGGATCCCGTCACCGAAATGCGCGACATAGGCGGCGATCGCAGCGGGCGTATCGCGCAAGGGATCGACCGACACGAACAGGACCTGCGGTTGCGAGCCGCGCGGCAGGTCCTGCAAGCGCCGGGTCGCGGCGGACAGTGCGGCGAGCGTCGTTGGGCAGACGTCGGGGCAGCTCGTGAAGCCGAAGAACAACAGCGTCGGGCGGCCCTGCAAGCGGGTCAGTGGCAACGGTTGGCCATCGCCGCCGGTGAGCGTGAGCGCCGGCAGCGGTCGCGCCTCCGGCAGTAAGGTCGCGACCTCCGGCAGTGCTGCCGTGCGGTGGCAGGCGGACAGCAGGCCGAGGAGTGCCAGAACGAGGGCGGATCGCCAAAGGCGGAGGGGTGTCGTACGCATACCCCATTATCCCATGACTTGTGCCGTGTCCCGTTCCTTTAGACTGTCGGTCATGACAGCACACCGACTGCCCCCCGCCCGTGTGGGCGATGCCATTGCCTCGATCGCCCGTCGTTTCGCCCGCGCCGGCCTGACCTATGGGCACGGGACGGACAATCCGACCGACGACGCGGCGGCCCTCGTGTTCCAGGCCGGCGGCCTGAGCCATGCGGACGCTCCGGCGGCCTACGACGTGGAACTCGACCTCGCGGCGCGTCGCGTGCTGCGCGAGTGGGTCCGTCGCCGGATCGAGGAGCGCTTGCCGTCCGCCTACCTGACCGGCGTGACCTGGTTCGCCGGCCACGAGATGCGCGTCGACCCGCGGGTGCTGGTGCCGCGCTCACCGATCGCCGAGTTGATCGCCGCGCGGTTCGAGCCCTTTATCGATCCGACGCGGGTGCAGCGCATCCTCGATATCGGCACGGGCTCCGGTTGCATTGCGATCGCTTGCGCGCACGCGTTTCCAGCGGCGACGGTGGATGCCGCGGATATTTCCGCGGCTGCACTTCAGGTGGCGCGCGACAACATTGCCCACCACGGCCTCGCGGGGCGGGTGCAGCCCGTGCTCGCGGACGTTTACGACGGGTTGCCCGAGGGCCGGTACGATATCATCGTCTCCAATCCACCCTACGTGCCGACCGCGGTCGTGGCGGCGTTGCCGGCGGAATATCGCCACGAACCGGCGTTGGGTCTCGACTCGGGGCCCGAGGGCTTGGACCATGTCCGGCGGATCTTAGAGGGCATGTCGGCGCGTCTCGCGCCGGGTGGCATCTTGGTGGTCGAAGTGGGCGATACGGACGAGGCGGTCGCTGCGGCGTGGCCGCAGACGCCGTTCCTGTGGCTCGAATTCGAGCACGGTGGCGGTGGGGTGTTCTTGTTGAGGATGGACTAGGCATGTCGGGCAATACGATCGGACGACTTTTCACGGTCACGACTTTTGGGGAAAGCCACGGTCCGGCGCTCGGCGCGATCGTCGACGGCTGCCCGCCGGGGCTCGCGCTGACGGCGGCCGATCTGATGACCGATGTGGAGCGTCGGCGCTCCGGGACCTCCCACCACACGAGTCAACGCAAAGAGCCCGATCAGGTGCAGATCCTGTCGGGGGTGTTTGAGGGGCGCACCACGGGCACGCCGATCGGCTTATTGGTGGAGAACACCGACCAACGCTCGCGCGACTACGAAAAGATCAAAGATCGGTTTCGGCCGGGCCACGCCGATTACACCTATGAACAGAAGTACGGTTTTCGCGATTACCGCGGCGGCGGGCGCTCCTCGGCGCGCGAGACGGTCATGCGGGTGGCCGCCGGTGCGATCGCCCGGAAGTATTTGGCAGAGCGTCTCGGGATCCAGATCCACGGCTATTTGACCGAGATCGGCCCGTTCACGTTGGATCCGGTGGATCCGCTGTCGGCCTACGACAACCCGTTTTTCTGCCCCGATCCGTCGCGCGTCGCGGCGTTGGAAGAGTATCTCTGGAAGATCCGCAGCGAAGGCGAGTCGGTCGGCGCGCGGCTGACGGTCATCGCGCGCGGTGTCCCGGTGGGACTCGGCGAGCCGGTGTTTGATCGCCTCGACGCCGACATTGCGCATGCCATGATGAGCATCAACGCCGTGAAAGGCGTCGAAATTGGCGACGGTTTTGCCGTGGCGCGTCAGAAGGGCAGCGAAGGGCGGGATCTCATGACGCCGCAGGGCTTTGCCTCGAACCATGCCGGCGGCATCCTTGGGGGCATCTCCTCGGGTCAGGACGTGGTGGTCTCGATTGCGTTGAAACCGACGTCCAGCATTCAAGTGCCGGGCGAGACGATCAACGTCGCCGGCGAAACCGTGGACGTCGTGACCACGGGGCGGCACGACCCCTGCGTGGGACTGCGCGCGACGCCGATCGCCGAAGCCATGCTCGCCATCGTCCTCATGGATCATTATCTGCGCCAGCGCGGCCAGAACGCCGACGTGGTGTGCCCGACGCCGGTGATTCCAGGTCACGTGTGATCCGTCGGGCCGATCGTCCCTTTGCGGCGGCGTACCTCACCTACTACGCCGCCTTTGGTGTCTTCATGCCGTACTGGTCCGCGCACTTGGCGGGCCTCGGTCTTGCGGCCACGGCGATCGGCGGGGTGCTCGCGATCTTCAATACCGTCCGCATCGTCTCGCCGTTGATCGGGGGAGGGTGGGTCGACCGCGCCGCCGAGCGTAAGTGGGTGCTGGTCGCCGGCGCGGTACTGGCCGGCGTGACGGCCTTGTGCGCCGGCCTTGCGCGGTCGCCGTGGGCCATTGCCGTGTCGATCGCCCTGTACAGTTTGGCGTTTACGGCCACACTCCCGGCGCTCGACACGGTCGTGCTTGAGCGGCTCGGCGCCGACCGGTCGCAGTACGGGCGTTTGCGGCTGTGGGGGTCGATCGGCTTCGTCGTCATGGTCCTTTCGGTTGGGGCCCTGATCCCCCGGGTGGGGGACGGCGTCATCCCGGTGGCCTTGGTGCTCGGGCATGCGGTCGCGGTGCTGACGTTCCTGACGTTGCCCAAGGTCGGCGGGCACCGTGGGCCGTCGGTCCGGACCGGCGGTGGGTTCGCGGGCATTTTGGCGGACGGTCCGACCCGCGTTCTGCTCCTGATTGCGTTCCTGCAAATTGCCAGTTTTGGGGCCTTCAACGGCTTCTACACCATTTTCCTGCGCCATTACGGCTACCCGGAACGGTTGATCAGCCTGTACTGGGCGGCGGGGGTCGTGGCGGAGATCGGCTTGTTTTGGCTGTCGCCGCGCATCTTGGCGCGGGTGCCGCTCGACCGCTTGCTCGTGCTGTCCATCGGTATCACCGTCGTGCGTTGGGCGGTGGTGGCGGCGGTGCCCGAGTCGGTGGCCTGGAATGCCGTGGCCCAACTGAGCCATGCGGCCTGTTTTGGTCTGTTTCAGGCCTGCAGTGTCGTCTTGGCCGCGCGTTTTGCACCGCCGGGGGCTGCGGGGCGCTCGCAAGCGCTCCTGGCCGCCGCGGGTTCGGGTGTCGGTGGCATCGTGGGCAGCCTCGTTGCCGGCGCGCTGTACGAGCGCGTCTCGCCGGCGGCGGCCTTTCTCGGCGGGGTGGCGTTTGCCGCGGCGGCCCTGGCCGCCTGTTTTTGGCCGTCGTTCGTCCAACGCTGTGATGCAGATCGTCGTTCCGAGGCGGCGGATCGGCTACGGTCGCGCGCACGGATCCTGTGACCGAATCGTATTTTTGATGGTCTCGGCTGCGCTAGGCTATATTCCGTCAAATGGCCGGCCAAGCACGCGCCATGGGAATCCGTGGATGGTCGTTTTTGCTGTGAGGCGTCGCCGATCGCGCATCCGTACCCGACGAGGGGGATGTGCAGGGGTGGCGACGCGGGGTATCTGATGGTTGATAATAAGCGTCTGGCCTTGATCCTTGCTGCCCTGCTGCCCGCGGCGGCCGGCGCATTGGGTTTGGGTGAAGCCGAGGTCATTTCGCGCCTCAATCAGCCGCTCAACGCGCACATTCCCGTGTTGGCCGCGTCGGCCGACGACCTCAAAGACCTGACCGTGACGCTCGCGCCGCGCGACGCGTTTGAGCGCTTGCATCTCGACCGTCCGGCCTTCCTGTCCAATCTGAATTTTCGTGTCTCGCGCGATCCGTCCGGCCGACTGCAGGTCGACGTCCGCTCGACGCAACCGGTGACCGAACCCTTTGTGACGTTTTTGGTCGCGGTCGATTGGCCGCGCGGCCATTTGGTCCGCGAATACACGCTGCTGATCGATCCGCCCGTGTTTGAGGCACAGCCCACGGCGCCGACGCCGACCCTGGCGCCGGCGAGTGGCGTGAGTGGCGCCTCGGCCGGCGCGATTGAGCGTGCGCCGGCGGCGGTCACCGCCACCGCGGAGGTGCCAACGACCGCCTCGGAACACCGCGTCGTCGCGGGCGAAACCCTCTCCTCGGTGGTGCGTGCACAGGGGTATTCGGCTGCGGCCGACGTGAACCGTGCCTTGGTTGCCACCTTCCGTGCCAACCCGTCGGCCTTCGACGGCAATATCAATCGCCTCCACCGGGGTGCGCTGCTGCGGCTGTCGCCCAAATCCGAATGGTCGCAGCTCGGCGTTGACGAGGCGACGACGGAAGTGCACCGCCAGGTCGGCGCGTGGAAGGAAGGCCACAGCGAGGCGCGCTTGCGCTTGGTGGTGCCGAAGAACCCGCCGGCCGCCGCGACGACCGAACCGGGCAGCGCCCCATCGGCTGCCAGCACCGGGTCGAACACGGCCGAGATGGCCGAGGTGCGCCGACTGCTCGAACTGAAGAACGCCGAATTGGCGCGCTTGCAGGCCGAATTGGCCCAGAAGACCCCGAAATCCACGCCGGCGCCCGTCGCGACTCCCGCACCGGCACCGGCATCGGAACCGACGCCGACACCGGCGCCGGTCACCGCCGCCCCGGCCACCGCGGCCGCTCCGGTGCCGTCGCCGTCGAGTGTCCCGACCGCACCCGTGGCCCCGCGTAAGCTGACCAGTACGCCGGTGCCGCCGGTGAGCGAGCCGGGCCTGCTCGACGTGTTGATGGACAACGCGCTGACGTTGATTGGCGGCACGCTCGGCGTGCTGTTGCTCGCGCTCATTGGGTTGAAGTGGCGCGCCCGTCAGCGCGCGGGCAACGCGGAGCCTGAGACCGACGCTGCCGCCACCCCGGACTGGGGGACGCCGCACCCGATGGACGGCGATCCGCTGCAGACGCACCCGCGGCTGTCGGCCACCCCGCGCTCGGAGGCGGACGCCCGTCAGCGCATCGAAGTCACTGAGCACGACGACGAGTCGGGCGAGTACCAACCCCCGCCGTTCAACGCGCTGACGACCCAGGCGATACCGCACTCGGCGACGCCGGGCAGTCCGCCCCTCGACAGCCGACTCGGTGCCGAGTCGTCGATCACGCTGCATCACATGGACCCGTTGGCGGAGGCGGATTTCCACATCGCCTACGGCCTGTACACCCAAGCGGCGGACATCCTGAAGCTCGCCATCGAGCTCGATCCGACGCGCAGCGATCTGTCGCTGAAGTTGCTGGAAGTGTATTTCGTGGCCGGTGACACGGCGGCCTTCCTCGACGCCGCGCGCACGCTCGACCGCGGGGCCCTCGACGCGGCCGCGTGGGATCGCGTGGCCGTCATGGGTCGGCAGATTGCGCCCAACGATCCGCTCTTTGCGGGCCGCTTGGACTCGGCCGTGCCGATGGATTTGGACTTGGACGGGGGCCTCGCGCTCGGCGGCTTGGACCTCGAAATCGCCGGCGGCGATACGCTGGTTCCCGACGGTGCGACCGGGGCTATCGGCGCGACCGGCGCGTCCGACTTCCACCTGGAACTCGAGCGCGATCTCCTCGATTTGTCGGCCACGCTCGATCCGGGCGCGCACGGGTTCGGCACGGAGTCGGCGCCAACGCCCGCAGCGCCGGCCGCGGCGCAGCCGATGGAGACGACCTCGGAGATTGATCTTGAGGACCTCGGCATCCCCGACGATGTCCTGCAGGCATTGCCGGCCGACGCGTCGACGCGCACCGACACGGTGCTCGCGCCGCGCCTCGCCGAGGAGCCGACGCGACTGATGCCGTCGTTGCACGACGAAGACTCGTTGACAGCGCGGATGCCCTCCATTGCGGAGACCGCGACGCCGGCGGCGGACGACGATGAGTCGGCGGACGCGCTCCTTGCGGAAGCGTCACGATTGCTCGAGCAGCACTGGTCGAGTACCGCGTCGAGCGTCGAGCCGACGCCGGGTGCGACCGAGCCGCCGCCGTCCGTCGCCGCGACCCCCGATGCCGAGGACATCGTTCTGTCGGACGTGGATGACGACTCGATCCATCCGACCGCGGCCGTGCCGATCGTGCCCTCGAGCGCGCTGCCGGAGTCGGATCACCGCGCCTCGATCGCCGGGTTGCGCATGGACGAGTTGAATTTGGGCGACGAGCCCCTTGAGTTCGATCTCGACGATCTGGCGCGTGCACTCCAGGATGACACCCTGGCCCAGCCAGGCCTCGATCGCAGCCGGTTCGCCACGGACCTCGTTGCGACAGGCCTTCACGTCCAACCACCCGCGGTGCACGCGGATGCGGACGACTATCTGCCGGAAGATGACGTGAGCCGTTCCCGTATCCACGATCTCGATTTGCCCGATCTCGACCCGGTCACCCTCTCCGAGGTAGGCACCAAGCTCGACTTGGCGCGTGCGTACCTCGACATGGGCGATCCCGACGGCGCGCGCGCCATCCTCGATGAGGTGATGAGCGAGGGCAGCCCGTCTCAAAAGAGCGAGGCGCAGCGCATCCTTGAGACGCTGCCGGGCTGAGCCCGGCGTGCGTATTGCGGTTGGACTCGAATACCTAGGCACCGCCTACGCCGGCTGGCAGCGGCAACTCGTCCTGCCGTCCGTGCAAGCGGAGGTGGAGCGGGCGCTGTCGTTGGTGGCGGACCATCCGGTCGTGACCGCCTGCGCCGGACGTACCGACACGGGCGTGCACGCCACCGGGCAGGTGATTCACTTCGACACCCCGTCGGTGCGCTCCGAGCGCGGCTGGGTGTTGGGCGCGAATCGCTACCTGCCCCCCGATATTTCCATCAATTGGGCCCGTGCGGTCGCTGACGGGTTTCACGCGCGCTACGCGGCGATGAACCGCTCGTACCGGTACTTGATCCTGAACGCCCCGGTTCGTTCGGCCCTCTGGGCAGGGCGCGCCTGTCTGCGGCATGCGCCATTGGACGCCGAGCGGATGCACCAGAGCCTGCAGTGCCTCGTGGGTCGACACGATTTCTCGTCGTTTCGCGCCGCCGAGTGTCAGTCGGTCTCGACCGTCCGCCGCCTCGATGCCATCCGTGTGGTGCGGCAAGGGCCGCTGATTGTGCTCGACATCACCGCCAATGCGTTCTTGCACCACATGGTCCGCAACATCGTCGGGGCCGCTTTGGTGGTCGGCGAGGGCAGCGAACCGCCCAGTTGGATCGCCGCTTTGTTGGCGGCGCGGGACCGCACGCAGGCGGGCGTGACAGCGCCGGCCGCCGGACTCTACTTCCAGTCGGTTCGATATTCCTACGGCGCGGGTGTACCGGAGGGGGCGGGGGCCGGCCAATCGGCTATCATCAGCGCTTTACCGCCTCGTGAAGGTGAGCGATGACCTGGTTCGAGAAGATCATCCCGTCCCGCATTACGACCGAACGGCGTACGCGCTCGGTGCCGGAAGGTTTGTGGATCAAGTGCCCGGCCTGTGATGCGGTGCTGTACCGCGCCGAGCTGGAGCGCAATCTGTCGGTGTGCCCGAAATGCGCGCACCACATGCGTATCGATGCGCGCGAGCGTCTGAAGCGATTCTTGGATCCGGGCTCCGCGAGCGAGCTGGCGGCCACGATCCAGCCGGAAGATCCGCTCAAGTTCCGCGACAGCAAGCGCTACAAAGATCGTTTGATCGCCGCCCAGAAAGCCACCGGCGAGAAGGATGCCCTGATCGTCATGGCCGGCACCCTGACCGGTCTGGAAGTGGTCGCGGCCGCGTTCGAATTCCGTTTCATGGGCGGTTCGATGGGCAGCGTCGTCGGCGAGAAATTCGTGCGTGCCGTCGAGCACTGCCGGACGTTCCGCATGCCGTTTATCTGCTTTTCCTCGAGCGGTGGCGCGCGAATGCAGGAAGGCCTGTACTCGCTCATGCAGATGGGCAAGACCAGCGCTGCGCTGGCGCGCCTCGCCGAGGACGGTTTGCCGTTCGTGTCGGTGCTCACCGATCCCACCACCGGCGGTGTGTCGGCGAGCTTGGCCATGCTCGGCGACATCAACGTCGGCGAACCGCGCGCGCTGATCGGCTTCGCCGGTCCTCGCGTGATTCAGCAAACCGTTCGGGAAACGCTGCCCGAGGGATTCCAGCGGTCCGAGTTCCTGTTGGAGCACGGGTCGGTCGACTTGATCATTGATCGTCGCGACCAGCGCGATCGGATCTCCAATTTGCTGCGTCTGTTCCTGAAGGCGCCGGCCCGGGCCGCCGGCGCGTGACCCCACGGTCCTTGGAGGAATGGCTCGACTACCAGTCGAGCCTGCATCCCTCGGTCATGGACTTCGGTCTCGGTCGCATGACCGAGATGCTCGCGCGACTGGGTCTGTCGCGAGGCCGCGAGCAGGTCATCACGGTCGGGGGCACGAACGGCAAGGGCTCGGTCACTGCGACGATCGCAGCGCTCGGGCTCGCCGCGGGACGGCGCGTCGGTCTTTACCAATCGCCGCACCTCATCCGTTACACCGAGCGCATCCGCATCGACGGGCGCGAGATCGACGACGCCTTCCTGTGCGAGGTGTTTGAACGCATCGAAGCGGTGCGGGGCGACGTGCGACTGACGTACTTCGAGTACGGCACCCTCGCGGCGCTGCTGGCGTTCCGCCTGCAGGACCTTGATCTGTGGGTGCTGGAGGTGGGGTTGGGCGGTCGCTTGGATGCGATCAATGCGTGGGACCCTGATTGTGCGGTCGTGGTGTCCATCAGTTTGGATCACGTCGACTACCTCGGTTCCGACCTCGAAGGGATCGGCCGGGAAAAAGCCGGGATTTTCCGTGCGCACCGACCGGCGATCTTGGGCAGCGCCGACATGCCTGCGTCGCTGGCCGCACACGCCGCCGAGATCGGCGCGCGACTCTATCGCTACGGAACGGAATTTCGCTCGGTCCGCTATCCCGGTGGTTTTGATTACGTGGGGCTTGCGCAGACGCTGACCGGTCTGCCGACGCCGCGACTCGCCGGCAACGCGCAGTACGGCAACACCGCGACGGCCTTGGCGGCGCTCGAGTCGCTAGAGGCCTTGCCGTCGGCCGCCGAGGTGGCGGCGGGGCTCGGTCGCGTGGAACTGACCGGTCGCTACCAAGTGATCGAAGGGCCCGTCGAGTGGGTCTTCGACGTCGCGCACAACGAGGGCAGTGCGGCGGTCCTCGCCGAGACGCTCGTTGAGCGGCGCGGCGCGGGGCGGACCGTCTACATTGCCGGCATGCTCATCGATAAGGACGCGGCGCTCGTGGCGCGCATCCTCGCGCCGGCCGTGCGCGCAGAGGACACGGTATTGACCGTGCCCTTGGACGGCGAACGGGGCCGGACGGCGGCCGCGCTCGCGGCGCTGTGGTCGCCGCTGCTGGTCGCGCCCGTCGCGGCCACCGCGTCCATCGAAGCGGCCTGCGAACGCGCCGCAGCGCACGCCCAACCGGGCGATCGCGTGGTCGTGTTTGGCTCGTTCCACACCGTTGCACCGGCCTTGCAGTGGCGACGTGACCGCTCGTAAGCGGCCGCGCGTCTATACTCGACGGCAGTCTCTACAAGGATCGGCGTGATGGACGCACAGCTCAAAGAACGCTTACTCGGCGCCGTGGTGCTTGTCGCTCTCGTGGTGCTCGTTGTGCCGTCCCTGCTCACCGGTCCGCGGCAGCCGGCGACGACCGCCCCGGACGATGCCGCGGTGACGGTCGGTCACATCGACCTCACCCAGCCGCAAGGCGCCGCGGTCGCTCCGTCCGAGTCGCCACCCGCGGCAGGCCCGAACAACCCGGCGGAGTCGGCGTCGGACGCCGCCACCGCGGAGGAGGCCGCGCCGGGCGCGGTCCGCGTCGCGCCGACCGTCTTGCCGGCGCCGGCGTTGCCCAACCCCGCCACGCGATCGGCGAGCGCCAGTCCGTCGCCGGCCAGTGGGTTGCCGGCCGCCGCCGGCACACCGGCACCGGCGGCGCCCGGGGCCTCGCCCGCGGCCGCGGCCACGAACACCCCCGCACCGAGCACACCGGCCACCCCGGTCGCGGCAGCGACACCCAACCCCGCGAAGGCCGAGCACGCGGAGCCCGCGCCTGCGGCCGCCACGGGCCCCGGTGCCGGTGCGAAAGGCACGAAGCCGGCCGCCAAGGCCCCCGTGGAGTCCGTTGCCGCGAAGCCGGCACCGGGCAGCGCAAAACCGGCACCCGGCGCGGCAAAACCCGCTTCGACCGTCGCCGCCGATCCCAAGAAGATCCCGCCCAGCGTTGCCCAAGCGCCGGCACCGACGAAGGCCGCGCCGGTCGCAAAGCCGGTGCCGAAACCGGCGCCGCCGTCGACGCCCGTGGACGCCTCCGGCGGCTGGGTGGTCCAGTTGGGCAGTTTTGCGGCCAAAGAAAATGCGGAAAAGTTGGCGCACGATCTGACCGCCCACAAGTACAAAGCCTTCGTGTCGCAGTACCGCGGCGGTGGCAAGGTGCTCTGGCGCGTGCGCGTGGGACCCGAGCAAGATCACGACCGCGTCGAGCGCATCGCCGAGCGGTTGGCGGCCGATGGTCACAAAGGCACGGTCGCCCCGGCGCAATGACGAACGACGCTGTGGCCGACGCGGCTTTCGGCTAAAATCCGCGCATCGCCCTGAACGGGCCGGCTTGCGGATACCCCGATGCAAGGTGTCGACTACGTCCTCTTTGCCGTGCTGCTGCTCTCCATCGTCATCGGCACGATTCGTGGGTTGGTGCGCGAGGTCGTTGCCCTCGTGACGTGGTTGGTGGCGGTGTTCGTCGCCTGGCGCTTTTCCGGGTTTTTGCACCCCTATCTCGGCGGCATTTTGGAAACGCCGTTGGAGAAAGCGTGGGTGGCCCGCGCCATCGTTTTCGTCGTGGTGTTGCTGGTCGGCGCGCTCGCCGGGCATGTGCTGGCGTGGATCACCCACACCGCCGGCGGCCAGAGCGTGGTCGATCGCATCTTCGGTTTCCTGTTTGGCCTCGTCCGCGGCATCGTCATCTGCGGTTTCGGTGCATTGCTGGGTTTGCACTTGAGACTCGACGGCGAGCCGTGGTGGCGGCATTCCCATTACGTGGGGTATGCCGTCCATGTGGCCGGTTGGCTGGAAAGCATGGGCGGTGAGTCGCGCGAACTGGCGCGGCGTGCCCTGGCGGAACCGGGCAGCGATTCAGATTTCTAAGACGACGCGCCCCTGCGGCGCATCCAGCGGAGAGTTACACATCCATGTGCGGCATTGTCGGCATCGTCGGCCATTCCCCCGTTAATCAGCGCATTTACGATGCGCTCACGGTGCTCCAGCACCGCGGCCAGGACGCCGCCGGCATCATGACGTGTGACCAGGGGAACCTGGTTCTGCGCAAGGATTCCGGCCTCGTTCGTGACGTCTTCCAACAGCGCCACATGCTGCAGTTGGTGGGCAACGTCGGCATCGGTCACGTGCGCTATCCCACCGCCGGCAACGACGGCTCGGCCGAGGCCCAGCCGTTTTACGTGAACGCGCCGTACGGCATTGGTCTGGCGCACAACGGCAACCTCACCAACACGAACGAGTTGGTGGAGGCGCTGTGGCGCGGCGAAAAACGGCATCTCAACACGAGTTCGGACTCCGAGGCGCTGCTCAATATCCTCGCCAGCGAATTGCAGCGCGAAGAGGGGTCGCACCTGACGCCGGAGCAGATTTTTGCCGCCATGGGTCGCGTCTTCGCGCGCGTGCGCGGCGCCTATGCCGTGGTCACCCTGCTGATGGGTCACGGCATCTTTGGCTTTCGCGATCCGAACGGCATTCGACCGCTGGTGTTGGGGCGACGCATTACGTCGCTCGGGACCGAGTGGATGCTCGCCTCCGAGTCGGTGGCACTGGATCTGGCCGGTTTCCAACTGGTCCGCGACGTCGAACCCGGTGAAGTCGTTTACATCGAAGAGAGCGGTGGATTGCACAGTGCGCGCTGCGCACCGAGCTTGCCGCACACGCCGTGCGTGTTCGAGTACGTGTACTTCGCGCGTCCCGACTCGATTATCGACAACATCTCGGTCCACAAAGCGCGGATGCGCATGGGCGAAAAGCTGGCCGAGAAAATCCGCCGTCTGAAGCCCGATCACGACATCGATGTGGTGATTCCGATTCCGGACACGAGCCGAACCAGCGCCATGCAATTGGCGCTCGAGTTGGGGATTGAGTTCCGCGAAGGCTTCGTCAAGAACCGCTACATCGGTCGCACCTTCATCATGCCCGGCCAAGAGCAGCGCAAGAAGTCGGTCCGTTCGAAGCTGAATCCCATCCCGCTCGAATTCCGCGGTCGCAACGTGCTGCTCGTCGACGATTCGATCGTGCGCGGCACCACCTCCGCGCAGATTATTGAGCTCGCGCGTGAAGCGGGCGCGGCCAAAGTGTATTTCGCCTCGGCCGCGCCGCCGGTGCGCTACCCGAACGTGTACGGCATCGACATGGCGGCCGAGAGCGAACTCGTGGCGTCGGGTCGTACCGACGCCGAGGTGGCAGCGGCGATCGGTGCGGATTGGCTCGTGTATCAAGATCTCGACGATCTGGTCGCGGCCGTACGGCACGACAAAGCGCGAATCGGTCAGTTCGACACGTCGTGCTTCTCCGGTCAGTACGTCACCGGCGACGTGGGGCCGGCGTATTTTGCGCGCCTCGCGCGCGAGCGTTCCGACGATGCCAAGGCGCGTCGTCGCGAAGACGGGCGCACCGATTCCACGATGCACGCCGGTGTTACGGCCTGAGACATCGACGCCGGACGGGTCTGCGCCCGGCCGTGCCCTGCTGCTGGCGCTGTATCAGACGGCGTTGCGCGCCGTCGACGGCGAGGCTGCGATGGCGCGTGCGGCGCGCGACCGCGTGCGCGGCGACACCGCCGTGATTGCGATCGGTAAGGCGGCGTTGCCCATGCTCGCCGGTGCGAGAGCCGTGCTCGGTGCGCAGTGCGTGCGTGCCTTTGCGGTCACGAGCGACGCGGCCGCGGCGGTCGACGCCGATCCGCCCACGCAGATCTGCGTGGGCGACCACCCGGTGCCGGGACCGCGCAGCCTCGCGGCGGGCGAAGCGCTCGATCAGTTTCTTGCGGCGTTGCCGGCGGACTTGCCGGTCTGGGTGCTCGTCTCGGGCGGCGCGTCCAGCCTCGTCGAGCAGCCGCTGCCCGGCGTCACACTCGCCGATGTGCAGGCGCTCACCGAATGGGCCCTTGCCCGTGACGTCCCGATTGCGACGCTGAACGGGCTGCGCCGACGCCTATCGGCCCTCAAGGACGGACGCTTGGCGGCGCGCTTGGCGCATCGGCCGGCGCAGGCGTTTGTGTTGTCGGACGTGCCGGGCGATGACCCGTCGGTCGTGGGCTCCGGCTTGGTGGCGATGTCACCGGGGGCGGAGACGCCGCTGCCGGCGGATTTGCCGGACGCATTACGGCGCTGTTTTGAGCGCATCGACGCGCCGCGCGGCGCCACTTTACCCACCGTGCTGGTCGGGTCGCTCGCGCAGGCCTTGGCGGCCGTCGACACCGAGGCGCGAGCCGAGGGGTATACCGTCGAGCATTGGCCGACGCGCGTCGAAGGGCTCGCCGTGGCGGCGGGTCGGGACTTGGCCGCGTGGCTGGCACACGGCACCGCCGATCTGCTCGTGGCCGGCGGCGAGACCACCGTGCAGTTGCCGCCGCGGCCGGGTGTCGGTGGGCGGTGTCAGCAGTTGGCGCTGTCGGCGGCGTTGGCCGTGGCGGGTCGGCCGGGCGTGGCGCTGCTCGCGGCGGGCACCGACGGCATCGACGGCGCGAGCACCGACGCCGGTGCACTGATCGACGGTGGCACCGTTGCTCGGGCGGCGGCCGACGGCTTCGATGCCGCGGCGAGCCTCGCCGCGGCGAACGCCGGCCCGTGCCTCGCCGCCAGCGGCGATCTGGTGTACACGGGACCCACGGCGACGAACGTGGGCGACATCGTGCTCGCCTGGCGGGCGCGCACCGACGCACCCGTCCGGGGTGTGGCGTGAGAGTGCTGCTGATCGCGGACGACGCGCAGGAGCGGGCGCTGCTGACGCACCACCTGTCCATCGGCGACGATCAACTCGAGGTGGTCGCGCACGTCGCCGCCGAGCGCGGACCGCTGGCACGAGAATTTCATGCGGCAGGCTATGACGTCGTGTTGATGGACGATCGGCCGGGCGGTGCGGACGCCTTGGAATGGATCCGCGAGTACCGTCAGCGGGTGCTGTTCCCGCCGATTATTCACCTCATTGCGGCCACCGATCCTGTCCGCGCGCAGGCCGCGATCGAAGCCGGGGCCTACGGCTCGATCGTCAAGCGCAAGATCGGTAATCGCGCCTTCGTCAATCTGATCAAAGACGCCGCACGGCTGCAGCAACGCGTGCGCACCGCCTTTCGGGCGAGCCCCGAGGCGCAGTCGGCCTATCGGTTTGGGACCACGGTCATCAAAGGGCTGCGCTGCGTGCGACCCCTGGCGCAGAGCGCACTGTCGACGGTGTACCTCGCGGAAAGCGAGCGGGAAGGGCGCATCGTCGTGCTCAAGTTGCTGCGGCACATACCGGATCTGGGCGACAAGCCAGGGACCTTCGATCGGTTCTTGCAGGAATACGACATCATCCGACGCATTGATCACCCGAACGTCGTGAAGATCTATGCGCTTGGCGTGGCGGACGACCACGCCTATCTGCAGATGGAGTATTTCCCGGCCGGGGATATGCGCTCCAGCCTGCGCCGCGGCCGGATGGCCGCACGGGCGCCGCGCTTGCTGCGGCAGATGGCCGAGGCCCTCGGCGCTATCCATCGCGTCGGCGTGTTGCACCGGGATCTGAAGCCGGGCAACGTCATGCTGCGCGAGGACGGCTCGCTCGCCTTGATCGATTTTGGCTTGGCCAAACAACTCGCGCTCGAGTCGGAAATCACCGGATCCGGCGAAATCTTCGGAACACCGTACTACATGAGTCCGGAGCAGGGCCACGGCCGAGCCACCGATGCGCGCTCCGACTTGTACAGCATCGGGATCATGTTCTACGAATTGCTGACCGGCCGTAAGCCGTACTTGGCGGCGACGCCGATGGCGGTGATTTGGCAACATACGCACGCGCCGATCCCGGCGCTGCCGGTGGAGCACGCGCGCTGGAGCCCGTTGTGGGAGCGACTCGTGGCGAAAAAGCCCGACGATCGATATCCGAACGCGGAAGCTTTGCTCGAGGCGATGGACCGATTGGAAGGAGGGTTCTGATGTTGCTCGCGGCGACGCCGGCGGGATGGTTCGATGAGGCCGAGCGCTCGCTCGAGATGCTGCTCGTGGATCATGCGAACTGCGAAAAAAAGGCGGCATCGACGGCGTTAGGTCTGATGTTCGCCTATGCCGATGACACGGGTTTGGGTCTCGCGCTCGCGCGCCTTGCGCGGGAAGAGTTGCGTCATTACGAACAGGTCCTCGCCCTGATGAAACGCCGTGGCGTCGTGTACGCGCGGATGGCGCCCGGACGCTATGCCGGCGAGTTGCGCCGCGCGCTCAGTTCCAACGAGCCGGCGCGCAAGCTGGATCTGTTGATCTGTGGGCAGTTGATTGAGGGTCGTTCCTCGGAACGATTTGCGGGCTTGATCCCGCGCTTACCGGAGGACGTGGCGACGTTCTATCACGGTCTCGAAGCGGCTGAAGCGCGGCACACACACTTGTACGCGCAGATGGCGAGCGCGCACGCCGAGCAGCACGGGTTGGATCTGGCCGCCCACGTGCAGCGCCTCGCCGAGGTTGAAGCGGATCTGTGTACCCGTCCGGATCCGAATTTCCGCTTTCATTCGGGGCCACCGCCGTCGGCATTTTGATCGCCGTAGCGCTCGCGATCGTCGCGTAAGGCGCTAGTCGCGCGCGCGCGTCTCGAGTCGAAGTCCCGCGGCGTCCCAAATCACGACGCTCGCCGCGTGCGTCCAATCGCCGGTGACGATCCGTGTGCGCGGCCGTCCATCCAGCACGAACGAGTGGATGCCCGGGCGATGGGTGTGCCCGTGCAGCAGCGTGTCGACATCTGCTGCCCGAAACACCGAGGTGACGGCCTCGGGATTCACGTCCATGAGCATGTGCGATTGCTGCGCGGTGTGCTCTTTGCTGCCGGCCCGCGCGGCGCTCGCGAGCCACTCGCGGGTGGCTCGCGGCAGGCGCAAAAAGACCCGCTGCCACGCCAGGTCACGCACCATCGCGCGCAGGCGTTGGTAGGGTGCATCGTCCGTGCACAGCGCGTCGCCGTGGGTGAACAACACCGTGCGGCCGTAGCGTGTGACCAGCGTGGGGTCGGTCAACACCGTTGCGCCCGTGGCGCGTTCGAACACCTGACCGTAGAGAAAGTCGCGGTTGCCCGCCATCACGTACAGGCGTACGCCCGCGGCGGTCAGTCGCCGCAGCGCGGCGAGCACGTCCTGCCGATGCGGATCGCGGTCGTCGTCGCCGATCCACGTCTCAAACAGATCGCCGAGTATGTACAGCGCCTCGGCGGCGCGTGCTTCGCCCTCGAGAAACGCCACGAACTGCCGACCGATGGCCGGGTGCGTGGCGTCGATGTGTAAGTCCGAGACGACGAGGGCGTGCAAAGCCGGTTCAGGGCAGCGGGGTGACGGATTCGATCACGACCTGATCGAGTGGCACGTCCTTCGGGAACGGGCCGCTGGCGCCGGTGGGCACTTTGCCGATCTTATCGACCACGTCCATCCCGTCGATCACCTTGCCGAACACGGCGTAGCCCCAACGCAGCGGGGTCGGATCGAGTTCTTCGTTGTCGGTCAGGTTGACGTAGAACTGCGCGTTGCCCGAATGCGGCGCGTCCGTGCGGGCTAAGCCGACCGTGCCGCGCTTGTTCGACAGGCCGTTGCCCGATTCATTCGCCACCGTGCGGACGGCCGAGCGCAGCGTCATGGTCTTGTCGTAGCCACCGGCTTGCACGATGAAGTTCGAGACGACGCGATGGAAGATGATGCCATTGTACTGACCGTCGCGGACATAACCGATGAAGTTCGAGACCGTGAGCGGCGCGCGCGCCAGCTCAAGCTGGATCGTGAAGCTGCCGAGGTTCGTGTCGACGCGGACCTTCGTCGGCATCGGCTCCGCGGGCTTCTCCGCCGCGGTCGTGACGGCAGCTTTGTCGGTCGCCTTGTCGGCGGCCTTGGTGTCCGCAGGCTTGCCGGCGAAGGCCAAAGTAGCCGCGAGGGTAGCGGCCAGGGCGATACAGGTGCTGAAGACGCGACGTGACATGGGGTAACCGCATGGAAGGTGGGGTCGGCATTATATACTGGAGCCTATGATCAATCCGGTTGCTTCCCGCTTTGCCCCCAGCCCGACGGGCTCCCTCCACCTCGGTAACCTGCGTACCGCGCTGTACGCCTGGTTATACGCCCGCCGATTGGGGGGGCGTTTTGTGTTGCGTATCGAGGATACGGACCGCGAGCGCTCCGACGACGCAAAGATCGCCGAGCTCATCGACGACTTGCGGTGGCTGGGACTCGACTGGGACGGCGGTCCGGGTCGGGACGACGGCACGGGTCCGTACCGTCAGACCGAACGTGCCGACCGGCATGCGGCTGCGTTTGCGCGGCTCGAGGCGTCAGGGCATGCCTATCCGTGCTTTTGCAGCGAAGCGGAACTCGAGGCCGAGCGGCAGTTGGCGATCCGCCAAAAGCGCCCGCCGCGCTACTCGGGGCGCTGCGCGCATCTGGACGAGGCCGGTCGGGCAGCGCGCCGTGCGGAGGGGCGGTCCGCCTCGCTGCGCTTCCGGATGCCGGTTGGCGCACGCCTGCAGTGGACCGACCTCGTGCGCGGGCCGCAGAGTTTCCGATCGGACGACCTGGGTGACTTCGTCATGCGCCGGGCCGACGGCACCGCCTCGTTTTTGTCCTCGAACGCGATCGACGATGCCGAGATGGGCATCACGCTCGTGCTGCGCGGCGAAGACCACGTGGCCAACACCCCGCGCCAGCGGGCACTGATCGAGGCGCTGGGGTTGACGCCTCCCGAGTACGGGCATCTGCCGTTGCTGGTGGGCCCCAATAACGCGCCATTGTCCAAACGCGACGGCGCCATGAGCGTGCGCGGCTTGAAGGACCGTGGGTATATGCCCGGCGCGGTGGCGAATCTGCTGCTGCGTCTCGGCCACTCCGGCGCGGCCGACGGCTATCACGACGTGGCGGCCATGCCGGCGCAGTTCGATGTGGCGGCGCTTGGGCATGCGCCGGCGCACGTGGACGACCATCAACTGAACCATTGGCAGCACGAAGCCTTGGCGCGGGCCCCGGACAGTGCGCTCGAGCCGTGGGTCCGCGGTCACACGCCGCCCGGCTTGGAGGCGGCCACGGTGGCGGCCATTCGTAAGAACGTGCTGTTGATCGCGGATGCCGAACGCTGGTGTGAGCGCTTGTACAACACGTTACCGCCCTTGGCCGCAGCCGACGCGGCGATCGTCGCCGCGGCCGGCGTGCCGTTTTGGGACGCGCTGCTCGCGGTGGGCGAGGCGGGGTACGACGTCCTGATCGACGCGGGGAAAGGCGCGGGTGCGAAAGGGAAAGCACTCTTCCAACCGCTGCGCCTCGCGCTGACGGGGACGCTGGAGGGACCGGAATTGCGGCCGGTACTCGCGCTACTCCACCCAACGACACTGCGTTCACGGCTCGAGGCTGCCAAAGCCTTGGCCGCGAGCGCCTCTTGAGGACATGCCTGTGACGATCCAGATTCATAATTCGCTGACCGGCCGCAAGGAAGCGTTGGTCACACTCGAGCCGAACCACGTCCGCATGTACGTCTGCGGCATGACGGTGTACGACTATTGCCACGTGGGGCACGCGCGCTCGCTCGTCGTCTTTGATGCGGTACGTCGTTACCTGCGCTACGCCGGTTATCGCGTCACGCACGTGCGCAACATCACCGACATCGATGACAAGATCATCCAGCGGGCGAACGAGAACGGCGAGCCGATGCACGCGCTGACCGAGCGCTTCATTACGGCGATGCACGAGGATTGCCGCGCGCTCGGGGTCGAGTCGCCGGAGCACGAGCCGCGCGCGACCGAGTATGTCGGTGCCATCGTGGCGATGGTGGAGCGCCTGATCGAAAAAGGTTACGCGTACGTCGCCAGCGACGGCGATGTGCTTTACGCGGTCGCGAAGTTCGACGGCTACGGCCAGCTGTCCGGTAAGCGCCTCGCGGACTTGCGCGCGGGTGCGCGCGTCGAGATCAACGAGGCGAAACGCGACCCGTTGGACTTCGTGCTCTGGAAGAAAGCCAAGCCCGGTGAGCCGGCGTGGCCCTCACCGTGGGGCGATGGACGGCCGGGCTGGCACATCGAGTGCTCGGCCATGTCGGTGTCGCTGCTCGGTGAGCACTTTGACATCCACGGCGGCGGCATGGATCTCAAATTCCCGCACCACGAAAACGAAATTGCTCAGACCTGCGCGGCCTGTGGGTCGAAGTTCGTGAACGCGTGGATGCACAACGGCTTCGTCAACGTGAATGCCGAAAAGATGTCCAAATCGCTTGGCAACTTTTTCACGGTACGAGAGGTGCTGAAGACGTTGCGGCCGGAAGTGATGCGGATGTTCGTGTTGGGTTCGCACTACCGCGGTCCGATCAACTATTCGGACGAGAATTTACGCCAAGCCGACGGCGCCTTGGAGCGACTGTACACCGCGTTACGCGACGTGACGCCCGTCGCCGGGGCGCGCTCGGCCGCGACCACTGCGTTTACCGAGGCGATGAACGACGACTTCAACACGCCGGAGGCGCTGGCCGTGTTGCTGGCGTTGGCGCGCGATTTGAACGTGGCGAAGTCGGCCGGCGACGCGGCGCTGGCCGGGGCATTGGCCGGCGAGCTCATCGATCTCGGCGGGGTTCTGGGCATTTTGACGGTGCCGGCCGACGTGTGGCTGAAGGCCTTGCCGGGGCAATCGCTGGACGCGCCGATCGTCGATCCGGCCGCCGCCGAGATCGACGCGTTGGTCGAGGCGCGCACGGCGGCGCGTAAATCCCGAAACTTCGCGGAGTCCGACCGCATTCGCGATGCGCTGCTCGCGCGTAACGTGGTGCTCGACGACGGTCCGAACGGGACCACCTGGCGCTATCGTTGAGAAACCGGCGGGGGCGGACGGCGCCCCCGCCCGTTACGGTGCGGGCTCTGCCGCGCCGGTGGGTTCGGCCTTCAACCCGGAAACGCTCTCCGAGATGGCATAGATCTCGTCGCGGTGTTTGTCGAGGTCGTCCGCATTGATGGCCACCTCCACCCAGACGAGTTCCTTGTCGCCTTTGATGTAGGTGTCGACCCAGGCCTTCTTCTTGGCGAACATCCCTTTGGCGGGACCGCCCATCAGGACCCAGCGTCGCGCTTCAATGCCATCGAAGTCGAGCTCTTCGACCGTCGACGAGGTGCGGTCGTTACCGTCGATCTGGTTCTGTCGCACCTGGCGGATCCACGTGTTGAAGTTCACCGCACCCGCGCGGTTCCAACTGGAGACGTAGACCGTGATGTCGCGGTGACGGTTGTTCGCGACGAACCGTTTGCCGTCGAAGCGATCCTTGTCGGTCAACGGTAGCTCGACGAAGTCCTTCGGCAAGCCGATCTTCAGCGTCGAGGTGAAATCCGCCGACGGGGTCAATTGCACCTTCGCCAAGATCGGCTTGTCTTTGGCACGACACATGGCGGACTTGCCGAGTAATTCGGTCACCTCCATGACATCGCCGTTGATGTTTTTTGATTTGGCGCCGACGGTGAGTTCGGGCGTCACGCACACGTTATCGAGCCCCGGGCGTTTGCCGGGGATGGTGTAGTAGGTGAAGACCATACCACCGCCACCGCGGCCCCACGCCGCCGCGCCGTAGAGCGCGAGCGACGCGAGGGTAAGGGCGCAGACCCCGCGGAGTCGGCTCATCGCACTGCGCGTCCCTGCCGCAACAAGGCGCTCTCGAGCGTATTGCGCATGAGGGTCGCGATGGTCATGGGCCCGACGCCGCCCGGGACGGGCGTGATCGCGGAGGCGCGCGCCGCGGCACCGTCAAATTCGACGTCGCCGACGATCTTGCCGGACGGCAAGCGATTGATGCCGACGTCGATGACCACAGCGCCTTCACGCACCCATTCGCCCGGGATCATCTCGGGCTTGCCGGTCCCGACGACGAGGATTTCGGCGCGACCGACCTCACCGCGCAGATCGCGGGTCTTCGAATGACACACCGTGATGGTCGCGCCGGCCATCAAGAGCTCGAGCGCCATCGGCCGGCCCACGATGTTCGACTGACCCACGACCACGGCGTCCTTACCGGCGACGTCGATGCCGGCTTTCTGCAGCATGATCATCACGCCGTAGGGCGTGCAGGGGCGCAGGAGCGGTTGGCGGGTGGCAAGGCGACCGACGTTGTACGGGTGAAAGCCATCCACGTCCTTCGACGGATCGATGCGCTCAATCACCTTGTTTGGGTCGATGTGCTTCGGTTGCGGCGACTGAACGAGGATGCCGTCAATCAGCGGATCCGCGTTTAACTGATCGATCAGGGCGAGCAAATCCGCCTCGGAGGTCGAGGCGGGCAGATCGTGAGACACCGAGTAGACGCCGGTCTCTTCACAGCCCAGACGCTTGTTCTTCACGTAAATGTGCGACGCCGGATCATCGCCGACGATGACCACCGCGAGGCCGGGGCGACGCCCACCGGAGGCCACGAGCGCTTCGACGTCGGCGCGGACCTCCGCTTTCAATTGCTTGGAAATGGCCTTACCGTCGATCAGTCTCGCAGTCATGGGGATCCCCTCGTAAGTCGCGATACGCGCGTCAAACGCGCAGTATCGCACGCGACGCGGCCGCGTTGCGACGGCACATCCCGGTGCGGTGCGGGGAGCGACACGGCACCGGGCGTCGACGCTTCAATGGATGCGGATGGTCTGCGAGGTACTGCCAACGCCGCGCCGCAGCGGCGGTCGCACCTTGCGTTGCGTCATGAGCGCCGCCACGGTGGTTTCGAGCGCTGTGTGATCGCACTGACCCAAATCCTTCGCCAACGTCGCAACGAGTCGCTGTTCCGAGGCCACCGACAAATGCTTGCGGATGAGCCCGAGCAGGCGCACGCCCGCGATGACGACGAGGAAGGTATCGGGTGCTAGGGTGCCGAGCGCGCCGACGCGCCGTGCGATCCGTCGGGCGAATCGATCCAGCGCAATGTCTCGGGCGGAGTGCTTGGGCGAAAACGCAACGGAGTGCCCGAGCCCGCGATTGATGACACGCCCTTGCCGGGCGCTCACCAGCGCTTGTTCGTGGCTACGCGCGGCGGGACTGGCCAGTGTCTCCATCAGTTCCAAGGAATCGGGTTGTGCGCCCGAGCGATAAAATCGGGCATTGGATGCTTCGGCAACGACAACGTGCAGGGTGTACATGATGAGCCTCCTGGGCTGTAGGACATCGACAACTCGTGGTAACGACGCATTGACCGTGAACAAAAGCCGTACGGATCGTGGTGTAAGCGCTTACATGGATTTCGACACTCCCTCGAATCCTTGAGGAATAACTGCCGTCCCTGGAAATCGTGATCCCGGCGTGGACGGCCGACTACGCGCGAGTGCCGGTGGCGCCGAGCGCGTGGCTCGTCGCATCCGCCACCACAACGTCCGGTGGGGGATCCCCGGCACCGTTCGCCTGGGCCTGCTCGCGATATTGGGTCGGCGTCATGCCGGTCAAATCGCGAAAAACACGCGAAAAGTACGAGGGATCGGTGAAGCCGACGACCGAGGCGACATCGGCAATGGAAACGCTCGGAATGGACAGTAATTCCTGGGCGCGCTCAATGCGGTAGCGCATCTTGTACCGCGCAAAGTGCTCGCCGAATTCCGCGGCAAACTGCCGGGAAAAATAGCTTTCGGAGCAGCGCAGCAGTTGGGCGCCTTCAACGCCTGAGATACCGTCCTGATACAGCTTTTCGAAGCGCATTTTCACCGCGTGCAACTTTTGAGTGCTGAGCTGGCGCGCCTGTAAGCGGCTTTCGAGTGGCATTTCTGCGCGTTTCGCATCGGCAGGTGCATGCGTGGCCCCTTCAAGCTCCGTTCCCTGGGCCATCGCCTGGGCGAGCTGGCGCGCGTCCGTGCGGCCCATCGACTTCAAGCCCATTTGGCGAATGCCGTTCTGCATCGCCCAAATGGACAGATCGGTGGAAGGACGTGCGGTAATCAACGCAACGCGTGGGCAGCGATGACGCGTCTGTACATGGGAAATCAGCCGCAAATCATCGATCGACAGATAGTCGATCGCGATGAAAATGGCGTACCAATCGGTCGATCCGATCAGCACGTCGAGTTGATCGTCGAACTTATGCGCCACCCGAAGCGTGCAAAACTCCGACATGAACAGCCGAGCCTTCGGCGTGGCATCCGATGCATTGTCCGTGATCCACAGTGCGACTGGAGTGTCGTCCACGTTGACTGCCTCCAAAAAGTTATTGTTGTCCCTCCGTGAAAACAATGCCTGAATTCGTCCGTCGGCGCGCGATCAAATAACCGAATGCATATAGGCGCTTGCCACAGCCACGCCGTAGGTTATCGCGTACCGACTCCACCCTTTGTGCCTATGGTGATCAGAAAATCCTACCGGACCGCAATAAATTCCTAACCGATTGGACGATCCAGGCCTACTGTTGGATCACAGATCGTTGCGATGGAAAGGCCCCGACAGGGATGTCCGGGTAGGTTCCCGGCAGCACGACGCTGAATTCGGTCCGGCAACGGAGTCCGTCGCAACGATCTGTTCGGCGCTTGGAGTCGTGGTGTGCGCAGGATGCGCGCGCCAGGACGGTACTCGGTGCAGGTCATTGCGCGACGCAAGGCAGGGCCGCACGAGAGTGCTCAAGGCGAAATCGAGGATCCTGCGCGCACGGACGCGTGCGGGGCCTCAGAGGGTGGACGGTATAGGCAGCTCAACGGAAGGAGAGCTGTGCCGCGGATTCAGGGAGGAACCGTTCGTGTCAGCGCGTGAGCGGCGGTGGCTCAGGCCCCGATGATACGGTGACGGCTCGCAGGACTGTCTACAGGGGATTTACGATGAGAGCACTCTTCATCTGGACGATCATCTATCCGGTCGAGCCGATCGCACTCGCCGACGGTGCCCCACCGCCGAGCGCTTCACCGACCACCCGTCGCCTCGGCATTAGTCGTGAGTTGGTGGAGGTCTACTGGTCCGGACTCTGCGGCGGTACTGCGGTTCGATTTCTACAGCCGCACTCCGCGGAGCGGCTCCGTCTCTGTGGCGTGGATGCGCAGCCCGAGTCCTGTTACACGGCATCGATCAAACGCCTGGCCGATCTCACCCTCGGGGTCACGTTGTTGTCGGTGACGGGCTGCGGGCCCGATCGCTGCTGCGCGGAGGACGCGCCGTGCGTGTCGTCGCGTCGTGACGGCGGTAGCGGCTACTCGTTTCTCGTGTGCAGCACGCCCGACGAGTGCGCCCTTTCGGACGAACGCGTCGTCGCGGTGCAAGGTCGTCCGTCGGACGATGGCGCTCAGCGTGAGGAGACGCCGGAGTTCATCCATCGGTTGCTCGCGTTAAGCCTCTCCGCGGTCCCTACCGCCAGCCAATGTCGGCATTGTCACGACGGTCGGTGGCATCGCCTTGCGCATGCGCGATCGATGCCGCTGCACGGCATGACGGTGGACCCAGCGTATCGAGTACCGCACTGACCGATCGTTTGCCGATGCGCGCACGGGCATCGGTGAGGCGTCGGTCAGACAATCGGATGCTTCTGTGGGAGCCAAGGAGGGTTCTCATGTCGGTTCAAGCGATGAATCTGTGGCGTTGGCGGCCATCCGATGTGATCCAGCATTGGTTGGAGGAAGCGGATATCCGGATCGGGGGTACCCGGCCTTGGGATCTGCAAGTGCATCGGCCGCGGGTTTTCCCGCGCGTGCTCACCGGTGGCTCCTTGGCCGTTGGCGAAAGCTACATGGATGGCGATTGGGATGCGCAGCGGCTTGATCAGTTGCTAGCGAAGGCGCTGCGAGCGCGCATCGACCGGCAGATGGCGACGTTGCCGGAGCGGTGGCTCTCGTTGAAATCGTGGGTCGTGAACCGCCAGTCGATCCGCCGAGCGTTTGACGTGGGCGCACGTCATTACGATGTCGGTGACGACGTTTACCAAGCCATGCTGGATCCGCGGATGATCTACACCTGCGGTTACTGGGCGGAGGCGCAAACGCTGGCGGAGGCGCAGGACGCCAAATTGGATTTGGTGGCTCGCAAACTGCGCTTGGCACCCGGGATGCGGGTATTGGACATCGGGTGCGGGTGGGGCGGGGCAGCGGCGTACTTCGCGGAACGCCATGGCGTAGAGGTCGTGGGCGTCACCGTCTCAAAGAACCAAGCGATCGCGGGCCGGCAGCGCAGCCAGGGGCTTGCGGTGGATATCCAATACCAAGACTACCGATCCCTGACGGGATCGTTCGATCGAATCTACTCGCTCGGCATGTTTGAGCACGTCGGCGTCAAAAATTACGCGGAGTACTTTCAGATCGTTCGACGACTCTTAGCGCGGGATGGCCTGTTTCTGCTGCACACGATCGGCAATCGAATGGTCCGCGCGTGCAACGATCCTTGGATCGAGCGGTACATCTTTCCGAATTCCTATATCCCTGCGCGCAGTGAGATCGCGGTCGCCTTGGAGCCGCACTTCGTCGTGGAGGACTGGCATGACTTCGGCCCCGATTACGATCGAACCTTGATGGCTTGGCTCGACCGTTTCGATGGCCACTGGCCGGAGTTGGCTGCTCGCTATGACGAGCGGTTTCGGCGGATGTGGCGCTATTGGTTGGCGGTGTCGGCCGCCTCGTTTCGGGTGCGGGACCTGCATTTGTGGCAGGTGCTGCTCTCCCGTGACGGTGTTCCGGGTGGGCTTGCGGAAATCCGTTAGGTTGATGGTGGGTCAGGTTGGCATCGGTTCGCCGGCCGTGTCCTTCGGCGGTGTGAGCGTCTGGGTTGCGGCGACGGCTTGTTGGGCCATTTGCGCGGCCTGTGCGGCGGCGAGGCTGGCGCGCAAGGTGGCCTTGGCCGCTTCCGCGGACGCTTGTAGCGAGGTTTCCTCCGCCTGAATCGCTGCGGCTTCGGCGGCCGCTGCCGATGCCGCGGCCGCTGCGGCGGCGGCTTCGGACGCTGCGATCGCGCTGAGGCCCGCGGAGGTGGCGGCGGCCATGGAGGCGGCTACCAAGGGTGCGCTCGCGGCGGACACGGCCGCTGCCAAGGCGTTCTTGCAGGCCTCGGCCGATTGTTCAGCCGACGTTGTCGCGCGCAACGCGGCCTCCAACGTCGCGCTGGTGAGACGTTTCAGCACGCCGAGGGTCTTTGTATACCGCTCGTTCACGAGCAGGTACCCACCTCTCAAATCGTGAATCTCGCTCTCCATCTCTTGGAGCCGGGCGTAGATTCGCTGCTCACTCTCTGCGTCCACAGGCGTCTCCTCGGGAACAACGAAAACGTTATTCCTGCTCTGTATTCAATGTACTCCGGCCCGCTGCGATGCGGGCGGTCATTTGCCGCAAAAGTGCTTCGCATCCGTCGTCATGCGTGTTCTTTTTTTCCCGAAAATGACGCGGACATTGCACATGGCGTTTGACTGGGGCGGGTTGCGCTCGTAATATGCCGGTCCCGTGATCCGGACAGGCGGGGCATAGCGCAGTCTGGTAGCGCATCTGCTTTGGGAGCAGAGGGTCGGGGGTTCAAATCCCTCTGCCCCGACCAACGATCAGGGGATTTCCCGTGATCCGGTCAGCCGGTCGATTCGGGAGTCGGGAGCGTGAGCGCCCGTAGCTCAGCCGGATAGAGCACCGGCCTTCTAAGCCGGTGGTCGCAGGTTCGAATCCTGCCGGGCGCGCCATCCGATGAGGACGGTGTGAGTGGGACAGAGTTGATGATTGCAGTGGTGGACGTAGCTCAGCTGGTAGAGCCCCGGATTGTGATTCCGGCCGTCGTGGGTTCGAGCCCCATCGTCCACCCCATCTCATCGGCTCGTGTTTGAAATATATTCGTCACGGCGCTTGCGTCCGGGGTGGATAGACTGAATAATGCGCGCCCTGCCGGAATGGACGTCCGACAGTACCGCAGTAATGAATACGGGCCGTTAGCTCAGCTGGTAGAGCAGTTGACTCTTAATCAATTGGTCGTAGGTTCGATCCCTACACGGCCCACCAATTTCCCCACTGTTTTTATGCTGCCTTCAGAACGAAATCCACGTGGATTTCGTCGTACGGAAATACCACGCCGCGCCCCTCAGCGCGATTCAGAATTCCTGCCTTGAGCAGCATGTGCACGTCGCTATGGACGGCACGGGCATCTCGCCCAAGTCTCCGCGCGATCTCCCGGATACCGAGTGTGCCCTGGCCTGTCATGGCCCGGAGCAGCGCCCACCGCTTGGCCGTGAGAACTTTCCAAAGAAGTTCTTCGGATGCGAAGGAAATCCTCGCTCCGCTCGCTTTCCCGTTGAAAGCATCCGCCAAGCGCTGTTCAGCGTCTTCCAATGAACTGATGCCAATCGTGACGGTAGTCATGTGTGCATTTTCCTTGCGCGGATCTCCTTGAAGAAGTCGGCTCGTAACGTTTCTAAATCAATGAAGGGGTAGGGGACATCTTTCGCACCGATGTGCTTGTGATCCCCCTTGCCTACCTCGTTATCGAAGCGAATAACGCACGAATTCTCAACGACGCAGGCAAGGCGATACTTGAATTGATGGGAGCTTCCAGGCACCGAGGCGGAGAGCTTCTGTTTATTACCGGCTTGGCTTCGCTCGCAGCGGCTACGTAGGCTCCGCGCCGCTCTAGGCCGGGATGTTGCGCGTAAGCCAGTCCTTCAGTGCTAAATCGATTCGAGTTTGCCATCCCTCACCTGAGGCTCTAAATGCTTTGATGACATCCGGTGATAGTCGAATGGTGGTCGACACTTTGGTAGCAGCTGAAGTTGGGCGGCCAACCGGACGCTTAGTAAGCCCCTTCGCTTTAGGCGGCATGGATCATCGCAGCCGGTAGCATGCCGTGCGCTTTGGCCTCGAGAATCACGACCTCAACCGTCGTTCCATCCGCGGCGTAACTAATATGGGTATTCCAATCCTGTGACACTTCTTTCGTGATGGGCTTGTCCGACAAACGGATCACCAGCGTGTCGTCATCTTCGAAGTATGTGGTGTTCATATTTCTGACTCCGAAACGGTAAAGTGATGCATCACCGTTTTAACTACGACCGAATGCTCTAGTACGAGGACTGCGCAAATCAGATTGTCGGCCGGGGTTACACTCTAAACCGTTCTGCTACTCAAGAGAGGGGTGACGTCACATCGATATAAAAAGATCTTAAAGAGTTGAGTGTCCTCTTAATCAAGAGGTCTTAGGTGCGATCCTTACACGGCCCACCAATTCTTCTTGCCGTCCGCGCACATCGGGCCTGTCACGAGTTAGCGCTGTCGGTGCCGGCTCGTCTGTTGCTAGCGCTGTAATCGAACGATTACAATCAATACGCTGTATTCCGTCCGAACACTGCCTGAATTCGATGCCTGGCTCAGGGGCTTGGCCGATAAGACCGTGCAGCGAAGGCTTGTCGTGAGACTTCGGAAGGCCGCACTGGGTAATTTGGGTGATGTGAAGTCGGTCGGCTATGGCATCTCCGAGATGCGCGAACATTTTGGTGCGGGTTGGCGTATGTACTTCGTCATGCGTGACGGTCAACTCGTCGTGATGCTTGGCGGAGGCGCTAAATCATCGCAAGCGAGAGATATTGCGACGGCACGCCAACGGGCTCAAAGAATTGCTTGGGAGTGGTGTCATGAAGCGCAAAACAATCAAAGCGACCGAGCTGCCAGAGTTCGACGCAGCGGAATATCTAGATTCCGATGAGGCCATTGCCGACTATCTAACGCAGGTGCTATCGGAAAATGACGGCTCGCTTCTGGCTGCTGCGCTTGGAGATATCGCACGGGCCCGTGGTATGAGCGAGATCGCAGCATCAACCGGGCTAGCGCGAGAAGCACTGTATAAAGCCTTGCGTCCCGGTGCACAGCCGCGCTTCGATACGGTGAGCCGCGTTTGTGCAGCGCTTGGCGTGCGGTTGGTTGCTGAAACGCTTTAATACCGTACTATTCAGTCACTAAAGCATTGAACGAAAAGCGTCTGTGAGATTTCACTGCGCTCTTGAACACTCGACTCAGCGTGCATTCGAGACGGGCCTACCTGGTCGGCGGCTGACCGGTCGGCCCGACGCACCCTTCGGTGCGTGGGATCCTTTCAGCGTTGACAGGAAGACAGTGCGACGGAGTGGACGGCGCAGGGTCACGCGCTGACGGCGCGTCCACGTATTGAATCTCACCGTTCCCGACGCGTATCCGCTGCAACGAGATCCCAAGGTCCTGTTCGTAGCGGCGAACAAGCCTGGCTTCGGCATCGGTGACGAGCGACACCGCCGTACCGCTCGTACCGGCACGTGCAGTGCGTCCTACCCGGTGTAAGTACGCTTTGCTGAGCGTCGGCACGTCGAGGTTGAATACGTGCGTGATACCCGGCACATGCAGCCCACGCGCCGCCAGATCGGAGGCGATCATGATGCGGATAGAGCCATTGCGTATCCCATCCATCGTCCGCTTGCGCTCGAGCTTGGGCAGTTCTGCATTCAAGTCGGCGGCGGCGAGTTTGTGATGCCGTAATCGACTGGCCACCTGTTCGGCGAGGTCGTTGCGATGGACGAAAACGATGGAGCGCGGGATCTCGTACGCGTGCACCAATTTCCGTAGCCATTCGGGCTTGTCGCGCTCTTCACAGACGAGATAGAGGTGCTCGATGTTCGCGTTGACCTCCGCGTCCCAGGCGCGGAGCACACGGATCTCCGCCGAGAGTTCTGCCAACGCCGGTTGCGTCTCGGGCTCCATGGTCGCGGACGCGAAGATAAGCTGTCGGGTGGCGGGTGCCGCCGCGATGATCTTGCGCACCCAATGAATGCTCTCGTCGCTCAAGAGCCGATCGGCCTCATCGAGGACGACCGCCCGCAACTGCGCGGATTTCAGCTTGCCCCGGTCAAGAAGCTCGACGATCCGGCCGGGGGTGCCGACGACAATGTGCGGCTTGGTCTTGAGCTTGTCGATCTGCCGATCGGTGGCGGTGCCCCCGATCAACAAGACGGTTCGTACTGCAATCGCGGCGTTCACGGCCAGTTCGCAAGACTGCCGATGAATCTGGATCGCCAACTCGTGGGTGGGCGCAACGATGACGACTTGGGTCTCGGCTCGCGAGGCGTCGACACGGGAAAATACAGGGACGAGGTAGGCGAGCGTCTTGCCCGTTCCGGTCTCCGCGTGCAGGTACGCGTTCTGGCCCGCAGCGAGGGGCGGCAGCGCAATCTTTTGGATCGGGCTCGGCTCGGTGATCCCTTGCTTGGCGAGCGCAGCGACGAGCGCGGGGGAGACGGACAAATCGGTAAAGGTCATGAAAGAGGCGCTCGCATCAGTCGTCTAGGCCCGGGCAATGGCGATGCTGAATGCACGGTTGGGGGTGATCCATCCATAGTACCGCCTCTCCTGTCGGGGCATCCGGTATTCGCGAGGACCGCCTGCGTCGATTGGGCCGAGCTGGCGGCGTCGGGGTCAAGTTGCTCGAAAACGGTCCGGAAAAGCACATAACACACTGTAAATATTAAAAATATCCGACCGAGTGTGGGCCGTTGATCGCGCCAATCGGTCGCTGCAGCGGTTAGCCTGCCGCCGGCCTCCCCGTGAGCCGCTACGCCCGTCATCGCCGGGTCTTCGGCGCCCGGACGGCCATCTGTGATCGCCGTCTCGCTTACGACGTCGGGAGTCTTGCGGGCGAAGCACGGACGGATAGAATGCCCGAGGCGCGAAAAGGGGACTTTCTTTGAACAGTAGCCGGCGTTTGATCGGTCAATGTCTGTTAACCGCATTTTTGGGTCTGCTCGCCCTCATTCCTTTCGCAAATGGAGCGGTCGCTGAAGTCTTGTCGGGACAGCCGCTCCGCGTGCAATTGCTCTGGAAACACCAAAGCGAATTCGCGGGCTATTACGTCGCCGATTCTGAAAATTACTTTCGGGAGGAGGGCGTCGCGGTCACGCTGCTGGAAGGCGGCAACAATATAGACCCATCAGAGCGCCTACGCCGCGGTGAGGTCGACGTTGCGATCGCTTGGCTCGACAACGCGTTGACGGCCAATGACCACGGCGCGCATCTCGTCAACGTGGCACAAATATTCGCCGGCAGTAGCTCGGAAGTGATCTGTCGCGTCAGTCAGGGCATCCACTCCATCCGCGACCTCGCGGGTAAGGCGATTGGTGTCAATTGGAAAGGCGACAAAGACAATATTCGAGCGATGCTGCGTGAGGCCGGCGTCGACGCCTCCGGCGTCCAATGGGTTCCGCGTGCCGAGCACGGCGAAGACTTGGTCAATGGCACCGTCCCGTGTATCACGGGTGTCAGTTACAACGAGCCGATGTGGGTGGTTGATGCCGGTGTACCCGCGAGCGACCTGATGACGTTTTCACCGGCAGACTACGGTCTGCCGCATCCCGAGGACGGCATTTATGTGCGCGAAGAATCGCTGAAATCTCCGGCGTTTCGAGACGCTGTGGTGCGCTTCATTCGCGCGTCCAAGCGCGGTTGGGCGTACGCCCAAGCCGAACCGGCCCCGACCACGAATATCGTCCTTCGATATGCCCGACCCACGTCCACCACATGGGCGTATCAAAAAGGGATGTTGGACAAGTTGTTGCATAACATTCCGAAAAATCTCAACGAATTCGGCGTGATAAACATCGGCGACTATGATCGATACGTGAAATCTGTCGAGATGATGAGCGTCAACGACTACTTGGCGCACCCAATCTGGACAATGTCGTTGGTGGAGGCTGCCAAAGCCGGTGGACATCACGCAGGGGTGCTCACGGACGCGACGCTGCAGTACCTTCGCATGATGATGGCCTCTGGCATCTTTACGGCCTTTGTTTACGCTGGCATCTGGATCTTTGGATTTGCCGGCGGTTTGTGGGCGACCGAGTCCGGGTATAACTTCGTGGGTCGCTTTGTGATCGGTGCGATCGGCTGCATGGGCGGCGGTATTCTGCGAGACATATTATTGGGTGGCGATCGGTTGCCCTTCCCTTGGCTCGTCGATCCGGTGCTCCCCTTGGGTGTTTTCGTCTCGGTTTTGGCCGCCGGTCTGTTGGTGGAAGTCTTACCGATGGGCACGCACAGCAAGATCTTTGAATGGACGCAAGCCATCGCCGAAGACATTGGCTACGCTTGCTTGGCGACCTTTGGGGCAGTGGTGCCGCTCAGTTTGAACCTGCCGTGGATATGGGCCCCCTTCTGCGCGTGGCTCACGTGCTGTGGCGGCAGCTTGGTACGCGACGTTATCACCGGTCGGGAGCCGGCCTCGTTCCGGGCGAAGTTGTTTGACGAGTGCACCTTTGTGGGTGGCTTTTGGATCGTGGGTTGCTTGATGGTGGCCAATTACTTTGAGCACGCCCGCTGGCTCGCACCGCTGGCCATCGGCACAACGATCGTTCTGGTTGGGGCAGTGCGCCATTTTTGGCGTCACAATGACGTCTGGTACCCGCGCTGGTTGCATCACCGGGCGGCCTGAGCGGCCTCGTCGCTTCGACGGATCACTCCCGCGTCTGTGGGCGCCCGACGAGGTTGCCGTGGGTACGCCTGAGTGTCGCGCCGGCGGCGCGCCGACGCCTGCGCCCTCCCACGCAACCCTTACTGCGTGAGACGTAACACGGCATCCGCGATGCGCTCGAAGCACAGGCTCAGCTGGGTGGAATCCGCGGCGTAACAGTAGATACCGGTGGGTTGCGCGGAGTTGTAGGTGTCCGAGTTCGTCGGATTGGCGAAGCGGGTCAGGATGTTCTGTCCGTACTCGCTGGTTCCATAGCCACAGTACGTCACCTCCAGGGAGGTCAGCGCGGCACCGAGGCCCACGGTCAGTAACAACACGCCTTGGCTACGCGCGGTGTTCGCGACGTTTTCGGCCATGTTCCGCGCCGCCATGTTCACATTGCACTGGGTATTCGTGACGGGGCTACCCGTCAACGTCCGCTTGCCGTTGTAACTGGCGAGGGGAATATTGCCGATGCCGAGCGTGGGTAACGTGACGATGTCGTTGTAGGTGCCTGCGAGCGTATTAATGGCGGTGTTGGAGTACAGGTGGGTGGTCCGCCCGGTCGCAGGCCCTGTGGTCTCGGAATAGAGGTCGCCCGTCACCGTCGCGTTACTGGGTGTGCGTGTAAACGTGGCGGAAACGTCGTTCGGTGCGCCGTCGCTGAAAAATGCGATGACCCGCAGACTGGACCGCAGGGACGCCGGTACCCCGTTCAAATCGCCCAGAGCCACGCGCAAGCCTTCCGCCTGCGCGGTACTGCCCGCGGCAGACAGTCCGTTGATGGCGGAGGTCACGGCGGCCAGATTGAATCCGCGGGTGGCCGTCTTGTCGATCGGCACGTTGATGACGGCACCCGACGCGAACGTCACGAGACCGACGCGATCGCCGCCCGCACCGCTTGCAAAGTGGTTGACGAAATTGTTGATGGCGGCTGACTTCAGGTTCGGCAGCGTCGATGACGGCGAGGCGAGCGAACCGGACGTGTCCATGACCAGCACCACGTCCACGTCGCGGCGTATGGCGCTGGCGCTCGCGTTCACGACGACGGGACTGCCGAGTCCAAGCACGTTCAGGAAGGTCAGCGACATTTGCGCGCTGCCGGAGGCCGTCACGGTCCAGAAACCTTGTGCGTCGTGCACGACGGTCAATGAAACCGGATTCAGCGTGGATCCGAGGTAATTCGCGGGGTAGTTGGCCGCGTAGTAGCGAGTCCCGGCCGAGATGGCCGCTGCCTCCCGGTCTGCATCGGTGACGCCGACGGCGAGGGCGCGGCCGGCTGCCAACGAGGCGGCATCCAGGGCCGTGGCCAGTTTTGCCCGTATGCCGTACGCGCGACCGGTATCAATGGCAAGGCCCACAATCCCAATCAGCGCGATGAGCACCAACAAAAAAGTGATCATCACGGCCCCACGGCTACGCAAACGAAGGGTGTGCATGAGACGACTCCTAGAGCACGCTCAGGGAATAAAGGACGAAACTTTGGCTCGAGATGTAACCGGTAATCGGCGTGTACGTGTAGGCGGTTTCTGCGACCCGAACGATCTCGCCGGCATTCAACAACAGCGGCAGTCCGCTCGCGACGGCGGACCCGGGTACCGTGCACGTGGTGCCGACCCACGCGGTACAGGTGTAAATTCGACTCGTGAGCGTGGCGTCACCGCCGGCAAGGCGGCTCTGCGACTGTACCGCGCCGGTACCGTCGGCTCGTCCGACCAGCGTCGTGAGATAGACCATGCCCCCGCTGCTCATGGTGAGCGGCTCGGCCGTCGATGCCACGGCGTTGATGATGTAATCCGGGAGTGCGGTCGTGCGGGCCGAGAGATTGGCGGCCTCTCGACTCATCCCGGTCAAAATATTTTCGTATTGGATGGCCCGGCCGTAATCGACCACACCGAGGGCGAGCATCAGCAGGAGCGGCAGAATCAGCGCAAACTCAATGAGGCTGTTGCCGCGACAGCGCCCCGGTCTCGTTCGCAAACACTGTTGGGCTTGTCGCATCTCATTCGTTCCGAATGGTGGCACTGACATTGAAGTTGTAGGTCCCGCCGGGAAAAAACGCGGCGATCAATCCCGTCATGAGCGTGGACGTGCAATTGACCGTCAGCACGATAATGTCGCTCGAGCTGCCGACGGTATTGGCAGGTAGGCTGCTGACGCCGCCGGAGCCGTTGACGACGGTGACGGTGACACTGGGAGACAGCGTCGACCACAAGCCCATGGATTGATCCTGCATTTTCGTCAACGCCGCGGAGTAGTTACCTTGAACCGCGGCGGCACGTGCCCCTTCTCGAACCGCATGCTGCATCGTCAGGTTGATGAAAAGCACGTAGCTGAAATCGAAAATGGCGGCTAATAGCAAGAAGAAGAGCGGCGCGACGAACGCGAACTCAATCAGGACAGAGCCTCGAGTACGGCGCCTTCGCGACATGGCGGAATGCTCCTCGTGCAACTAGTGTCCCGTCAGCGACGGGAGCAGGGCGTGAAAGATATTCAGCATGGCCGGTCCCATCAGCACCAGTAACATCGACGGGAAAATGCAGAACATCAGCGGCATCAATAATTTGGTCGGTACCTTCGCCGCGCGTTCTTCGGCCTCTTGCTGGCGTTTCGTGCGAAGCATCTCGGAATGCACGGTCAGCGAGTCGGCGATACTCGAACCGAAGCGCTCTGCCTGGATCAGCATGGCCACGAGTACGCTGACATCTTCGGTTCCGGCGCGTTTGGACAGATTCTTGAGCGCGCGTTCACGGCTGCTTCCGGCACGCAGTTCTAAGGTCACGAGGTGCAACTCTTCGGCCAGTGCGCGGCACGTCTCGGCCGATTCGATCGCGACCTTGTCGATGGCCGCATCCAAGCCGAGTCCCGCTTCGATGCAGACCGTGATGAGGTCCAGTGCATCCGGGAAGCCCTCCACGATCCGCCGTTGGCGGCGCTCGATCATGCGCTCGAGCACGGAATTGGGTAAGAAGTAGCCGAATGCCGCCGCCACGACAATGATGGCAACGAACGCGTGACCCGGTGGCGTCCAATGGAATAACGACAGTACCCCCAGGACGAGCAGGGGCATCACGAACGTCAGGATCGACTTCGAGGCGAAATAAATCAGGGGGGCGTTGCTGCCGCGCAGACCCGCGGTGAAAAAGTGTATGCGCAGCGGCGAATCCTGCCAGTTGCCGGCCGGCACGGAGAGCCGGGTCATCAGCCCGCCCAGTCGGCGAATTTGCAGGATCCAGGGGGCGACACCCGTCGCGGACGATACCGGATAAATACGGGCGACCATGTCGAGGCGGTCGTTTAAGACTTCACGGACGACCAGTCGAATGGCGATAACGGTCGCGGCGAACACCGCCACGAACAGAACGCTTAAAACCACCCACCAGACGGTACTCATGACCATGCCTCTTGTAGGGGACCTATGTCCGTATGTTCACGATTCGTGACATCCAAAAAATGCCAAGAACCATCAGGGCCAGCGCGGTCCACACCAATTTCAGACCGATCGGATCGGTGAAGAGGACGTCGATGAAGCCGGGATTAATGAAATGCAGGACCGCTCCGAGCGCGAACGGCAAAATCACCAGTATCCAAGCCGACAGTCGTCCCTCCGCGGTCAGTGTGCGGATCGACCGCTTGAATTTCGCCCGATCGCGCATCAGCCCGGCGATATTCAACAGGAGGACCGACAGATTTCCGCCGGTCGCTCGCTGGATGGAAACGGCAAGGACAAAGTGGCGGACGTCCGGCAGCGGGACTCGAACCGCAAACTTGTCGAGTGCCGTCTGTGAATCCAGCCCAAAGCTGATTTCTTCGAAAACCATCTCGAAGTCGTGTGCGATCGGGGCGGGGAGCTCTTCGCCAGCCATCTTCAGGGCGCTTGGGAAGGCGTGGCCGGCCCGCATGGCACGACTGATCAAATCCAAGGCGCTGGGCAACTGTTGCTCAATTTTGACGAGCCGTTGACGTTTCGCGTGGTGTAGGTACAGCGTCGGAGCGATCAGCCCTCCGAGTGACCCGAGGATCACCACGAGCGTGGGGAACTTCAGCAGTTCGAGTGCTGCGGCGCTGATGACCGCCATGCCGAACGAGAGTGCAAGGAAATGCGACAGCTTGAGTTCGTAGCCCGCCTGCAGGATCAGATCGTCCAGAGAGGCCACCCGCGGGAATCGTTCCAGCAGGTCCTGCAACCACGGGTTGCGCGCCAAGGCACGCAGCTTGATCAGTGTCGGTGATCCGGGTGTCACGCCCAGCGCACCGATGGCCTGAAGTCGAGGGCGTAGATGCTTACGCTCCGAGGCGAAAACGGAGCTCCAACTGAGCGCGAGACCCTCGACGAGCAGGAACACCGCCAGGAAGGCCAGTACGATCGCAAAGTAGGCGAAGTAGTCCATCGGGCTTACTCGTAGGTCTTTGTTGGATCGAACAACTCTTCCGGCAGAGCGATGCCACGGACTGCGAGTCGGTGGGCGAAATTGGGTCGGATGCCGGTGGCGCGAAAGTGCCCACGCACCACGCCGTCCGGCGTGACACCGGTCTGCTCGTACGTGAAAATTTCCTGCATGGTGATCACGTCACCCTCCATGCCGGTAATTTCCTGAATACTCGTAACTTTGCGCTTGCCGTCACTGAGTCGCGCAATCTGAATGAGCGCGGTTAATGCGGAGGCCATTTGTTGGCGTACCGCCCGAGGCGAGAGCGAATAGCCGGCCATTCCCACCATGTTTTCGAGGCGAGTTAAGGTGTCTCGGGGCGTATTCGCGTGGACGGTCGCCATCGAGCCGTCGTGCCCGGTATTCATCGCTTGCAGCATATCGAGCACTTCAGGGCCGCGAACCTCGCCGACGATGATCCGATTGGGCCGCATGCGCAGGCTGTTGCGTACGAGTGCCCGCTGGGTCACTTCACCTTTCCCCTCAACGTTCGGGGGACGGGTTTCAAGGCGTACGACATGCGGTTGCTGCAGTTGCAGCTCAGCCGCATCTTCGATCGTGATGATCCGTTCGTGGGCGGGAATGGCGGCTGACATGACGTTCAACAGCGTCGTTTTCCCGGTGCCGGTACCGCCGGCAAGCACGACATTGATCCGGGCCATCACGAGACCTTCGAGAATCCGCGCCATCGCGGGGGTCAGCGTCTTGTTGGCGATAAGACCTTGCATGGTCAGTGGGATCGTCGAGAACCGTCGAATGGAGAGGGCCGGTCCATCGATGGCGAGTGGCGGGATAATCGCATTGACGCGTGAGCCGTCTTTCAATCGCGCATCCACCATCGGGCTCGACTCGTCAATCCGGCGACCGATCGCCGAGACGATTTTGTCGATGATCTTCATGAGATGAGCGTCGTCTTCGAAATGGATCCCCGTTCGCTCTAAGATTCCGTTGCGTTCCACGTAAACCGATGAATAGGTGTTCACCAGGATGTCGGACACCGAGGGGTCGTCAAGTAAGGGCTCGAGGGGGCCGAGTCCGAGTACCTCGTTCTCGATACTGGCGATAATCATCGCCCGCTCCGCGGCATTGAGCGGCGTCGGATCGGCGGTGAGCAAGCGCTCGACGACCTTGCGTAACTCGACGGTGACCCGCTCGGGGGTCATTTTTTCGAGGGCCGAGAGATCGATTTGGTCGAGCAACAGGTGGTGTATCCGTGACTTCACGGCTTGCTGGGCGAGGGTGGAAGCGGACGACCCGGCGGCGTGGACTTCCGCACGCACCTCGCGCTCGTTGATGGCTTGCGCGATGCGGTCGCGGAGCGATATCGGTACGTGAGCGTCAAGCATGGCTTAGCAGGCGTGTCAGCCAGCCCTTTTCTGCGGGTGTCGTGAGGCCCATCGTCGTCTCTATGAGGCGTGTCAGACGCCGGCAAATGACCGAGCGTGGGTGAGAGACGTAGACGGGTATGCCTCGGTTGATGGAGTTGGAGACCGTCCGGTAGTCGTTCGGGATGATGCAGTCGGCGCTGTGTCCGAGGGTGCGCTCCACGTCCTCAAGCGTCATCTCAGAGGAGTGCTCGTATCGATTGACGATCAGTCGGGTCTTCTGACTGTCACAGCCCAACGCGGCGAGGGTTCCTAAGACCCGTTTGGCATCCCTTAGGAAGGGGATGGTCTGTTGCACCGTCGCGTAGACAGAATCGGAGCGATCAATCGCCCGGACAGAGACCTTGTCGAACGTTCGGCCCAAATTGATGATGATGAATTCATAGGTGTTCGACGCCAGATTGAGGAGGAGGTCGATATGGTCGGGACGGATATCGAGCCCGAGTTCCAGGGTATCGGAAGCCTGTAACACGTCGAATTTGTCGGTGATGTGCAGTGCAATGGCCGAGAGCAGGTCGCTGTCCAGTCGAGCGATATTCGCGGAAATATCAGAGATGGTCGTGGTGCCAGGCACCTTGGTCACAAACAGCGATGCATCGCCCGAGTAAATATCCAAATCGATCAGAAGGGTCTTCTTTCCGTAGGCGGCAGCCAGCATATAGGCGACGTTGGCGGCGACGAAGGTCGAGCCGCCACCGCCCTTACACGACAGGAACGTGGCGACGGTCGCGCGAATGGGCTGCGCCGCGCCGATGGTTCGGGTTTCTTCGATGCGCTCTACGGCGGCGAGAAAACGCTCGTCCGGATAGGGTGTCGGTAAGACGTCCTTCACCCCGACGTGCATCGCATGCATGAGTGTCTCGGCGACCATGCTGTCGCCGAGCAAGATGAACGAGATGCCCGGAAAGCGCTTGGCGATCGGCTCGAGCCGAATGATGTCCTCAGAGGTCTTGCAGAGCTGGTCGATGATGACCAGATCCGGCAGCTCCTGGGCGACGAGTGCCGAGACACCGTCGATCCCACACAAGCGGGATTTGACCGTACGGGTGGGGCGGTTCGGGTCGGCGAGCAAATTGACGAGCCGCTCAAGATTGTCGGGTTGGGTCGATGCGATTGTTATTTTCATGGCCTAACATCCTCGATTTACGGATTGCCCGGATTGGTGCCGCCGCCGAGGGCGCTGCCCAGACTCGGTCCTATCGCGAACACGTTGGCGGGAGCCTGCGGGGTCGCAAACGTCGACTGGTAGTGGCGAATGGTGCTCACGGCCGAGACGCCGTCCATGCCCACCACAGGATTGGGGTCGAAGAGGGCGAGCGGATCCATGATTTGCAGATCCGTCGCTTCCTCGACGCTCAAGCCGAAGGCGGCGTCGAGATGAGGGGTCACGGTGGTGCAAGCCACCAGCGCGATGCTCGCGCCGATGGCGGCGAATGATTTCAAGACGGTCGATGTCATGGCGCTCTCCGGGTATACGTGCGAGGCGTTCGTTTAGGGCTCGGTGCGGTCCGCAGAAGGGGGCAGCGGTGGGTGCACGGGCGGCGCGCCCTCCAGTTGCCCCTTCAGAAAGAATTCCATCCGATTCGGCTCGACGAAGCCGTCGGTGGGCAGGCTGTATCCGGGGTTCAGCGGCTTCACGAGGTGCGCCGTCACGACGAACAGCAACTCGGTCTTGTCGCTCTGAAAGTCGTTGCTGCGAAACAGCGCGCCCAGAATCGGTAACTCGCCGAGGCCGGGGAATCGGTTAATGGTTTCGGTGACGTTGTTCTTGATCAGCCCACCGATGGCAAACGTCTGACCGTCGTGCAATTGCACCGTGGTCGAGGCGCGCCGGGTGGTGATCGACGGCAGCACGGATTGGCCGGCGCCGAGCGCAGTGATGACGACACCTTGCTGGTTGATGTCGGACACTTCGGGGCTGACTTTTAAATTGATACGCCCGTCTTCGAGCACGGTGGGCGTGAAGCGCAGCCCGATACCGTATTCTTTTTCCTCGAGGGTAATCGAGAGCGCGCCCGCGGTTCCTTGGGGGACCGGGATATATATTTTCCCGCCGGCGAGGAAGGAGCCCTCTTGCCCGCTGATGGCCATGATGTTGGGTTCCGCGAGGACCTTGACGATTTCGTCCTTCTTCGTCGCGTCGATCCCGAAAGACGAGGTGGTGAGCCCGGGCTTGAGCAGGTTGGCGAGACCGGGCACATCGGTCAGGTAGCCGCCGGCCACTTGCCAACCGAGACCCGTGGCCGTACCGGGATGATTGATTGAGTACTCGGCGCCCAGGCGGTCGATGAGTGTCTTCGAGACTTCCGCGATTTTCACCTCGAGGAGCACCTGCTGCGGCGCGGCAGTACCGAGCATATTCACGACGCGCTTTGCGCCGGCGAACGATTCCCCGAGGATGACAGCCCGTTCTGCTTTAAAGGCGTCGGTGACCGACCCGCTCAACACGATGGAATCACCGAGGGTGCTCACCCGGATGTGTTCTTCTCCCGGCAGCAAGGACTTGAGACTGGCCTCCAGGACCGTGGTGTCTAGACCCACGTCGATGTCATAGGTGGCCGCGCCGCCGTGCTTGGACCAGGCCACCAGGTTCGTCGCGCCGATTTTCTTGCCGAGGAGATACACCTCGGTCGGATTGATCAACAAAATATCGGCGATGGCCGGATCGCCCGTCGAAATCCGTCCCGCCGGTTCCGCGAGATGGACGATGACCGATTTGTGCACGCTCAGATGGACCGACGACTGGACGGTGGGATGCACGACGGGCGGTGCAACGACGTCGATGGCGGTCGTGATCGTCGCCACATCGAGCGCAGGGCTCTCGGCCACCGCCGTACCGATGCCCATGCACAGCAGCAGGACCGCAAGACGTCCGATCACGCTGAAGTCGTTGGAAGAGGTGACCATGGTTAGAGCTCCTGCTGACTGCGGTCGGTGCCACGGATGACTTCGACCGACTCTTTGATGGGATGACGCGGCGCGACGGCTCGGGCCGGGGCGGGCGGTGGGGGCGCGGCGGGCACGGACGTCGGCGGTGGCGGTGACTCGTCGGCGTGTCGGCGCGTCGCCCACTGCAGCAAGGTTTCTTTATCGATACCGTGGGAGGTGGTTTCGCCCTGATCGATCAGATTGCGCAGGACCAGAGAGAGTGTGCCGACGCTGCGGGCGAGGTCGAGACGCTCAGCCTGGTCGGGGGTGACCTCCAGGGTGACGGCGTTGACGACTTTGGGTTTGGCGTCTTCACGCGCGACCTCTTGCGCCGCCGCCAGCACCAATATGTGCTCGAGGACGATCTTGGAGATACTGCCTTCACTGCCACCCACCTGAGCACCGGGCACGGTGGTATTGACCAACACGTCCACATAGCTACCCGGCAAGGCGAATCCGGCGACGCCGACGACGTCGTTTACGCGAACGGTGATCGCGCGATTGCCCGGTCGGATGACGGCGGACAGCCCGCCCTGACTGCCGAGTGGCGCGAGATGCGACTCGAGCACAGGCTCGCCCTTGAGAATGGTCGAGCGTGCGATGCGCGGCGTTTGCGTGCTGCTGTCGCGTAACAGGCCGCTGAATTCGGTGAAGGATCCTGCGGGCGTGCTCTCGCGCGGCCATTCCACCAATTTGAGGTCGTCCGGCGCGAGGGGCGCTCCGAGCTCAACGTCTCGCTCGGCCACGACAATTTTGTGCGTGTCGCTGTGGGTCCGCGGAGCGCCGTATCGAACGACGATGAATACCGTCGCCGATGCCAACAGCAGGGCCGCGAGTAGCGTCAATATCGCGCGTAACTTATTCATGAGGGGGCTCCCAGGCCGTATCACGTGGCGCGATGGAGAGGCGGGCCTCGCCAGTGTCATCGACCCGATATTCCGCCGCGGCGGGAGTCGGTGATCGGTCGTTTGGATGTATCGCGTTCATGGCTGCCTTCCGATTCGTGGGGTAGCGCGCCCGGCGCATTCTGTGGGCGGTGTAAGCTCGTGACACGCCGCTCAAGGCGGGTGATGGGTGAATAGCCACCACAGGCTGCCGATGGCGAGACACGGCCCGTACGGCATCGCCGAGACGGATGTCGTCGGTTCCATGAGGTGCGGCGCGATGCCGTGCCATGCGCCGCTCGCCAGGGTTCGAAGATTGCCGAGCAGGTGGCGAATGAGGCCACGATCGAGGGCGATCGCCGCGGCAATGAAGCCTCCGGCAATGGCCGTGGCGAGCAGTACCGAGATGATCTCGTGGGGACCGACGAAGGTGCCGATGGCCGCCGCCAGCTTCACATCACCGGCGCCGAACAGCTTCAGTAGATACAAAGGCCCTAAGATCAATAAGGCCACACCGAGGCCGGCGAGGGCCACCAGCAGGGCCTGCGGCCCGCCGCTACGCATGGCCAAGAAGAGGCCCACGAGCGCGCCGGTGACGGTGATGACATTGGGTATCCGCCGATAAATGAGATCGGTCGCGGTGGCGGCTGCGATGAGCGCGAGCAAGCCGGCTTGTGTCCACGCATCCATGCGTCTGCCCCTGGCGTTCCATCGCCTATCGTCGCTTCGGCGGTGTGCCCCGCTTCCGCTGCCGCTCGGATCGGGGCTCTGAAGGGGGGTGACCCCGCTTCAGAGCCGCGCCGCGATTACGGGTGCGTCAATTTGCCGGCGATCCACGTAAAAAGCGCCGACAGATTGGTTCCCATCAACGAGACCGCCGTGACCAATACGGCCGCGACGAGGGCGGCAATGAGGCCGTACTCGATGGCGGTGACACCGTCGTCTTCAATCCAAAAGTTTCTGAGCATTTTCATGGCCGAGTCCTCCAACATCCATTTTGGTGAGAGTCGCTGTCGAGTTGGCGGTCGGTTGGCAGTGCGTTCGCGCCCGGTGAGCATCGTCCACATCTGCATCGTCTGCGTTCCAAACTGTGGGCCGGAATCATTCGGCTTCCAGTTTCAATCTCGACGGGGCCATTACACCGTCTGCTGTCACGCTCTTGCATCGTGACTTGTACGCATGATCATCGCGCCATGCCGAAGGCGCTCTCAGGTCGATCGAGCAGGCAAAAAAAAGCCGAGACTGGTACCGGTCTCGGCTTCGCCCACGCTTGCGGTGTGCGCTTACGCGGATTTGCGCTCGGCTTCTTGCGGAACCGAGCAGAGACTCGCGTTGAGGATCTCATCGACCTGCTTCTCAGCGCGGCACCAGTCCTCGAGCTCATAACCCGGTTCGAAGCACCGGGTTTCTGACAAGAAATAGGCCGCAGAGGCAATCATCTCGCGCCGCAGTGCGGCATCGACATCCGCAAATTCTGCCGGTGCCGAATGATTGCTCGGCGACGCCGTGGCGTTCGCTTCCGATGATGCGGTGTGTTTCGATTGGATCGAGCGAGCCGCGTGATGCTTTTGGCGCCCGTCGTGGGAGCCGGCGTGTGTGCGTGTCATCGTAGCCTCCATGCTGTTTCAATTGGACAATCTGAAAACGGCGCGTCGTACGACCGTTCGGGGTGGATTGTCCACGGGTCTCGTCCGAAGGGGCAGTCGGGACTCTACCTAGCCCACCGCGGTAGGTGGCGGGGGGGCAGCGCGTGGGGCCTGTGCGCCGCGCCCGTTCGGGTGCCATGGAGGGGTTCCGGTATGATGGCGGCTCAGCCCTAGCGCACTGTCGCTCGACGGGTGTCCGAGGAGTGTGCGTTGAGCGATCGCGGGACTGACCATACCGGGCGGGGTTATCTGATTTTCGCCGCCTCGTTGGTATTTCTGCCGGTGATGGACGCGATTGCGAAGTTGTTGTCCACGCGACTGCCGGTGCTGGAAATCGTCTGGGCGCGCCATATCGTCTACGCGGCTGCCATCTTGCCGTTCGCGACCTGGCATCGGGGTTGGCGCGGTTTGCTCCCGCGCCATCCGCTCTGGCAACTGGCACGCGGGCTCTGCATGTGCTTGGCCTCGGGCTGTTTTTTCATGGCGGTGTCGCGCATGCCAGTCGCCGACGCCATGGCCATCTTCTTAAGTTACCCCGCGATCCTCTTGCCGATGACGGCGTTGGTGTTGGGGGAGCGGCCCACCCGGCGCCAGTGGGCCATGGTTGTCTGCGGCTTTATAGGCGCGCTCTTCGTGGTTCGCCCGAGTCTGCACGGCATCGCCGACGGCGCGATCTTTGCCGTGGGGTCAGCCGTCCTTTATCCGATGTCGATGTTGGCGACCCGGCGTTTGGCGGATGAGGCAACGCCCCTTATCACCACGGCACTGTCCGCGGTGATCGGTTCCATCGTCTACTCCGCGGTCGTGCCATCGGTCTTTACGATGCCTCGGTCCGGCGATCTGTGGCTGCTCCTTGCGATCGGATTGATTGCGGCTGTCGGCCACTTCGGCATCGTCGCCGCGCATCGTTATGCGCAGTCATCGCAGTTGGCGCCCCTTGGGTATTTGGAAATCGTCGGGGCGGTCGCGGCCGGCATGGTGATGTTCGGCGACGTGCCGACGGCGGCCACCGATATCGGCATCGTTCTCATTGTGGTGAGCGGACTGGTGGCGACGTGGCCTCGCCGCGGTCGGGAGGGTCGCAGCGCGACCGCTAAACCGTGACGACCGTCGCAATCCACTGAGAAGAGGCTGGCTTAAGTCAACCGCGGGTTCGGTGAGGCGCTTTTCTCCGGGAAGATGCCTAACACCGAACCGACGGAGCCTGACGTATGCACCGCCCCCTTGTCCGATGGTGGATCACCGCGTGGTTAGCGTGGAGTCTGGGCGTGAGTGGCGCTGCCACGGCGTCCACCGTGACGACGGCCGACACCGCACGCTTTCTCAATCAGGCAACGTTCGGCGCGACGAGCGCCGATCTCGCCCACGCCGCGAGCGTCGGACTCTCGGCCTGGCTCGACGAGCAGCAACGTTTGCCAGCGACTCTCTACACAGGCTTCGCCTACGTGCCCACGAAACCGCCGGCGAACTGCACGGCCGACCCGACGGCGCCAACCAGTGCGGCCAGTGTGTGCCACCGGGACAATTACACGCTGTTTCAAGTGCGCCGACAGATGCTGCAGCACGCGGTGACCGCACCGGATCAACTGCGTCAACGTGTGGCCTATGCGCTGTCGCAGCTGTTCGTCGTATCCGGGGTCGTGATACCGACAGCGTACGGCATGGCGGATTTCCAAAATATTCTGCTGCAGGATGCCTTCGGCACGTACCGCCAACTTGTGGAGGACGTGACGCTCAGTCCGGTGATGGGTCGTTATTTGGACATGGTCAATAACGACAAGGCGAATACGGCGAAAGGCACTTCACCGAATGAGAACTATGCGCGCGAGTTGCTGCAGCTCTTCTCCATCGGTCTGGTCAAACTCAATGCGGACGGTACGGTGGTCACGGATGCGAGTGGCCATCCGGTTCCCACCTACGATCAAGAAGTGATCGAAGAGTATGCGACGCTTTTCACGGGCTGGACGTATCCCCCGTTGCCGGGGGCGACGTCGAAATTCCCGAACCCGCAGAACTACGACGGCCGGATGGTGGCATTCGACAGCCATCACGACACGAGCGCGAAGACGCTGTTGAACGCTACCGTGATTCCCGGCGGGCAATCCGCGAGTGCGGACCTCAAAGCCGGGTTGGATTTGATCGCGAACCATCCCAACGTCGGACCGTACGTCTCGCGGCAACTCATCCAACAGTTGGTCACCAGTAACCCGTCGCCGGGCTATGTGCGACGCGTGTCGGCCGTCTTCGCGAACGACGGCAAAGGGGTGCGCGGTAACCTCGCTGCGGTCGTCCGCGCGGTGCTGCTCGATCCCGAAGCGCGTGGCGACACGCCCTCCAGCGCGCTCGAGGGTCACCTGAAGGACCCGGCGTTGTACATCGCGTCACTCGCGCGTGCGTTATCGGCGTCGACCGACGGCGTGGGGCTTGCCAGCGCGACACAGTCGATGGGCGAGCCGATCTATACGTCGCCGACGGTGTTTAATTTTTATCCGCCCACGTACAGCCTCCCCGGTACGACCGTGAACGGGCCGGAGTTCTTTCTCGACGACGATGCCAGTGCGATTGCTCGGGCCAACGCGGTGGATCGCCTGTTGCGCGGCGGTTGGGCGGCCGATACCTCGGTGGCCGGCGCCACGGGGACGCAAGTGACGTTCAGCGCGATCACGGGCTCGACGCCGGCGGCGGTGGTCGATGCCGCGGGCACGCTGCTGTTGCACGGCCCGGTTCCGGCGGCGACGCGTGCGCTGATTGTGAACGCGGTGGCGGCCGTGCCTGCCACCGATCCCAACGGCCGCGCCCGTACGGCGGTTCAACTCCTTGCCCTGTCGGGCGCTTTTCAAGTGGTGCGCTGATATGGACCGTCGCTCATTTCTGACCGCCCTCGGCACGTTGGCCGGTACGGCCGCGTGGTCGCCTTGGAGCCAGGCTGCCGGTGCGGGGGACTACAAAGCGCTCGTGGCCGTGTTTTTGTATGGCGGTAACGATGCCAATAACACCCTCGTGCCGCTCGATGCCACGCGCTATGCGCAGTACGCGACCGCGCGCGGGCCGCTAGCGCTCGCGCAGTCCAGCCTGCTGCCGCTGGTCGATGCCAGCGGTAGCGCGCACTACGGGCTGCACCCCGCGCTCGGCGGTGCGAGCGGCCTGCAGGGTTTATGGGACCGCTCGCGGTTAGCGTGGGTCGCCAATGTCGGGCCGCTCGTCGTCCCGACGACGCGGGCGCAGGTGCTGGCCAACAGCGTGCCGTTACCGGCGAACTTGTACTCGCACATCGATCAACAGCACGCCTGGGAGTCGGCCGAGGCGAGCGGGGGTGCGACCACGGGTTGGGGTGGGCGTCTGCTCGACCAAATCAGCGCGCTCAACAGTGCCGCGCTGGTGCCGCCGTTGGTGTCGCTTGCGGGTACCAACCTGTACCTCACGGCGCAAGCGACCCGTTCGCTGGCCTTACCGGAGACCGGCAGTTTCGGTCTCAGCGGATTCGGCACCGGGTCCGCGGACGTGTTGCGTCGCGCCACGCTATCGCAGCTACTCGGTGTGGATCGGAGCGCAACCTTGGTCGGGGCGGCCGACGATGCCCTGCAAGGTGCGATCGCGAGCACGGCGACCATTGGGCCGATCCTGTCAGCGGCCACCGCGTCGGTGGATGCGGCGTTTGCGGGGCTGAGCGGTCATTTCGCCGCGCAACTGGGCCGAGTCGCGCGCTTGATAGAAGCACGCGCCAGTCTCGGCGTGCGCCGTCAGGTCTTTTTGGTGTCGCTCGGGTCGTTTGATACGCACACGGACCAATTGGCGACGCAGCAATCGCTATACACCGAACTCGGTGCCGGACTCAGTGCGTTTCACGCCGCCATGGACGGCATTGGGATCGGCAACGGCGTCACCAGTTTCACGTTCTCCGATTTTTCACGCACGCTCAAGCCCAATTCGACCGGTGGCACGGATCACGCCTGGGGCGGGCATCACCTGGTCGCGGGTGGCGCGGTGCGTGGGCGTTCGGTGTACGGCACGTTTCCGACGCTGGTCTTGGGCGGTCCGGACGATGCAGGATCCGAAGGGCGATTTGTGCCGACCACCGCGACCGATCAATACGCCGCGACACTCGGCGCTTGGTTCGGCCTGTCGGCTGCCCAGCAGGCAGCGGCCTTCCCGCACGTGGGCCAGTATGCGTCCCCGACACTCGGCTTTATCTGAGCCAAGAGTGCGCTGACCGCAGAGGGATGGGGGTCGTGCCGCCGGCGTCCCGGCGGCACGTGCCCCCGAGGGGAACGCTCGGATCGAAGGATGGCAAACGGCGGTCCGCCGTCTCGCATTCGTGATATCCAATCGTATATATCGAAGCAAGTGGCGGTGATCGCTGAGCCGTGACGCGCTCCGCGATGGACCGTGGGGTCACCCCCCGACGGTGTGGCCCGAATCTTGCTCCTCTACACGCAGGTTATGGCGGGAACGAGCGACGTGCGTGTCGGAGACGGTTCATCGGTGCAAGCGGCGGGCAGCCGAGCGGCAGTGTAGGCTGCAGCGATGCCGTCGCTCGTCCCACTCTCTGCCGGTTGGAATGCACGCCTCGACCTCGGGTTCGAGCGGCGTGGCGCGCGCACGGAATTGGTGCATCGACAGCACACGGGCCCGCTCGTGGTGCAGAAATCCTTGCACCCGGAGGGTGACAGTCCCTGTCACGCCATCGTCCTGCATCCCCCCTCCGGCCTCGTCGGCGGCGACGGGCTCGCCTTGGGGGTCACGGTCGGTCCCCACGCCGAAGCGCTCATCACGACGCCCGGTGCCACGAAGTGGTACCGCTCGCTCGGTGCGGTTGCGGTGAGCGAGACGCGATTGACGGTCGCTGCGGGCGGCGCCCTCGAATTTCTTCCTCGCGAGGCCATCGTGTTCGATGGCGCCGCGGCGCGCGCGGCCATGATCATCGATTTAGCGGCCGATGCGCGTTTGCTGACCTGGGACACGTGGTGCCTGGGGCGCACGCATTCCGGTGAGCGCTTTGCGCACGGCACGCTCGAGCTCAGCACGCGCTTGACGATCGCCGGTCGCGACGTGCTGCTCGAGCGCGGTGTGCTCGATGGCGGATCGGCCCTGTTGTCCAGTGCAGCGGGACTCGGTGGTGCGCCGGTCTTCGCGACGATGCTCGCCGTCGGCGCGGTCCTCGACAGCCACCAGATCGCCGACTGCCGCGCGCTCGTCGTGCGCGATGGGCAGGGAGGACTCACGCAATTGCCTGAGGTACTCTGCGCTCGCTATCTCGGTCACTCGACGGAGGCGGCGCACGAATGGTTTGTGGCGCTCTGGGAGCGCTTACGTCCGCTCATGCTGGGTCGAGTTGCCCGACGACCGCGCCTGTGGGCGGTTTGACGCACGTTGGAATGAGGTCACCATGGAATTGACGCCGCGCGAGAAAGACAAACTGCTGCTGTTCACGGCCGCGCTCTTGGCCGAACGCCGGCGCGCTCGAGGCCTGAAGCTGAACTACCCGGAGGCGATTGCACTGATCAGTGCCGCTTTGCTCGAGGGCGCACGCGATGGGCGTACGGTGGCCGAACTGATGCACGTCGGTCGCACCATCCTGACGCGGGCGGATGTGATGGACGGAGTGGCCGACATGATCCCCGAGATTCAGGTCGAGGCCACCTTCCCGGACGGCACCAAGCTGATCACCGTACACGAACCGATCTTGTGAGGATGACACCATGCGACCGGGACAGATCGAGACGTTGGACGCTGACATCGAACTCAATGCTGGGCGCGAGACCGTGACGCTCAGCGTACAAAACACCGGGGATCGACCGATACAGGTGGGCTCTCACTACCATTTTGCCGAAACGAATACGGCGCTCGCGTTCGACCGTAGCCTTGCGCGAGGCATGCGCCTCGATATAGCTGCGGGTACGGCCGTCCGCTTTGAGCCGGGACAGAGCCGCACGGTGCGTCTCGTCGCCTACGGCGGCCGACGCCGTGTACACGGCTTCCACGGCGACGTGGAAGGAGCACTCTAATGGCACTGCGCATCAGTCGCGAGGCGTACGCCGAGATGTACGGTCCGACGACCGGCGATCGCATCCGGCTCGCGGACACGTCGCTGTGGATCGAGATCGAGGCGGATCGCACCGTCTACGGCGAGGAAGTGAAATTCGGCGGCGGCAAAGTCATCCGCGACGGCATGGGCCAATCCCAGCTGGCCTCTGCACAGGTCGCGGACACCGTGATCACCAATGCGGTGATCGTCGATTACTGGGGGATCGTCAAAGCCGATATCGGTCTCAAAGACGGTCTGATCTGGCGTATCGGCAAGGCCGGTAACCCGGATGTGCAAGACGGTGTCGATATTCCGATCGGTGCAGGCACGGAGATCATCGCGGGCGAGGGTCTCTTGGTGACCGCCGGCGGTGTCGACTCCCACATCCATTTCATCTGTCCGCAGCAGATCGACGAGGCGTTGGCCTCGGGCATCACGACGATGTTGGGCGGTGGCACGGGGCCCGCGACGGGCACGGCGGCGACCACGTGCACGCCAGGTCCCTGGCACATGGCGCGGATGCTCGGTGCGGCCGACGCGTTTCCGATGAACTTAGGTTTTCTCGGCAAGGGCAATGGCAGCGCCGAAGGGCCACTGATTGAGCAAGTGATGGCGGGCGCCATCGGCCTCAAGTTGCACGAGGATTGGGGCACGACGCCCAAGGCGATCGATACGTGTTTGCGTGTCGCCGATGCGATGGACGTGCAGGTCGCGATCCACACCGACACGCTCAATGAATCGGGCTTTGTGGAGACCACGCTCGCCGCCATCGCCGGCCGCACCATCCACACCTTTCACACCGAAGGGGCGGGTGGCGGGCACGCGCCGGACATTATCCGTGCGGCGGCGCTACCGAATGTGTTGCCGAGCTCCACGAACCCCACCCGGCCGTACACGATCAACACCGTCGATGAGCATCTCGACATGTTGATGGTTTGCCACCATTTGGATCCGTTGATCGCCGAGGACGTCTCGTTCGCGGAATCGCGCATCCGTCGCGAAACCATCGCGGCGGAGGACATCCTCCACGATCTCGGTGTGTTCTCGATGATGTCCTCCGATTCGCAGGCCATGGGCCGCGTGGGCGAGGTGGTGCTGCGCACGTGGCAGACCGCGCACAAGATGCGCGAGCAGCGCGGCAGTCTCGCCGGCGATCCGGCGCGCAACGACAATAATCGCGTCAAACGTTACATCGCGAAGTACACGATCAACCCGGCGATCACGCACGGGATGTCCCATTTCGTGGGGTCCCTCGAGCCGGGCAAATTGGCGGATCTGGTGCTGTGGCGTCCGGCGTTCTTTGGTGCGAAGCCCTCGATGGTGCTCAAGGGCGGCATGATTGCGCTGTCGGCCATGGGGGATCCAAACGCGTCGATTCCGACCCCCCAGCCGGTCCACTATCGCCCCATGTTCGGCGCCTACGGCCACGGCCTCAAGACATCGGTGACCTTCGTCTCGCAGGCCGCGTTTGAGCACGGTGGCCTCGCCTCGCTCGGTCTTGCGAAACCGTTGGTTGCGATTTCCGGTACTCGGGATATCACCAAAGCCGACATGATTCACAACGACGCGACCCCGTTGATCGAGGTTGACCCGGAGACCTACGTCGTGCGCGCGGACGGCGTTGCGCTCGAGTGCGAACCGGCTACCGAATTGCCGCTGGCGCAGCGCTACTTTTTATTCTGATGGACACGACACCCACCGAACGACTGACCACCAAAGCCCCGCTCGGCGCCGTGCCGACGGCGCAATTGGTGCTCGCCTTTGAGCAGCGCGTGCGCACGCGCCACGTGGCGGCCCTGGAGGACGGGCGCGCGATAGCGGTGCTCGTGCCGCGCGGCAGCGTGATGCGCGGCGGCGACTGCTGGATGACGGAGTCCGGTCTTGTGGTCGCCATCGTGGCGGCGCGCGAGTCCTTGCTCGAAGTGCACAGCGACGACCCGCATCTGCTGGCGCGCGCGGCTTACCACCTTGGCAATCGACACGTCGCGGTCGAGATTGCACCGCGTGCGATCCGGATCGCGTACGACCCCGTGCTCGGTCGATTGCTCGAAGGGTTGGGGCTCATGCCGCAACCCACGGTGGGGCCGTTCGAGCCGGAAGGCGGTGCGTACGGACACGACCATGCGCACGCGGGCGGGGGCCATACGCTCGCGCCGGTGATCCACGAGTACCGGCCGGGATGAGTGCGCTGGCCGCCCTCTTGCAGCTGTCGAGTGCGACGTTGCCCGTGGGCGCCTACTCCTATTCGCAGGGCTTGGAAGCGGCCGTGGAGGCGGGTCTCGTGCGCGACGAGGCCACCGCCGGTGAGTGGATTGCGACCGTCTTGGCGGAGGGCCTCGTGCCGGGTGAAGCGGTGATCGTCGCGCACGCGATCGATGCGCTGGTGTCGCCCGATGCGGCCCGGTTACGGGACTTGAATGCGCGGTTCTTGGCGACGCGCGAGACGCGGGAGTTGCGTGCCGAGACTCTGCAGATGGGCCGCTCGATGCGCCTTCTGGTAGAGGCGACGTCTGGGGTGGCTGCGTGGATTCCTCGCGAGCTGGTGGCGATGGAGGCCACCGACGGCCTCACGTATCCGGTGGCGTGGGCGGCGGCCGCCGTGGCGCGCGGACTCGATGCGCGCACCGCGCTGACCGGCTACGCGTATGCCGCGCTCGAGAACCTCGTGCTGGCGGCCGTCAAGATCGTCCCGCTCGGCCAAAATGCCGGCCAGCGGCTGTTGAGCGACCTCGGTGCGCGGGTGGACGGGTGGGCCGAACGGGCGTGCTCGCTTCCTCTTGCGGCAATGACTAACTTTTTACCCGGCCAAGTCTTGGCCTCGATGCAGCATGAACACCAACACACACGACTCTTTCGCTCCTAAGACCTACGCCAGCCCGTTGCGGGTCGGCATTGGCGGTCCGGTGGGCTCCGGTAAGACGGCGCTTACGCTGGCGTTGTGCCGCGCCTTGCGCGACCGGCGCCGCATCGCCGTGGTCACCAACGACATCTACACCGAAGAGGATGCGCAGTTTCTGGTGCGCCACGAGGCGCTCGTACCGGAACGCATCATCGGTGTCGAGACCGGTGGCTGTCCGCACACCGCCATCCGGGAGGACGCTTCGATCAACCTCGAGGCGGTGGACCGACTCGCGCGGCGCTTCGGCGACCTCGAGATCGTCTTCGTCGAGTCCGGTGGCGACAACTTGGCGGCCACGTTCAGCCCGGAATTGTCCGACTACACCATTTACGTGATTGACGTGGCCGCCGGGGACAAAATCCCGCGCAAGGGCGGGCCTGGGATCACGCGCTCGGACCTGCTCATCATCAACAAGATCGATCTGGCCCCGTACGTGGGGGCGTCGCTGGAGGTGATGGATCGGGATGCCAAGAAAATGCGCCCCGAGCGGCCGTTCCTCTTCACCAACCTCAAGACGGGCCAAGGATTGGACGAGGTGATCCGGCGTATCGAGGCGCGCGTGGATCTCGTCAACGGCGCCGGCTGACGCCGGCGCCCTGAGATCAGCCGGAGATGGCGAGCCGTTCGGCGCGATAGACGCGACGGGCGGCCGCGTAGGCGAGGATCGCGACGACGGTCGTCGTCAGGATCACCAAGCCTTCCGGCACGAGACCCACCGGGTCGCCGCGCAGCGCGCGCGTGATCACGAGCTGCTGACCGACGAGCGGAATCGCGTACATCCACGTCACGGTCTTGAACGGCAAGACCGTCACGAGCAGCACCGGCACGACCGGCACGATCTGCAGCAGCCCGAGTTGCGTCTGTGCCTCGCGGAAGGTCTTGGCGAACGCCGCGACCAGTGTTTGCAGCGACGAGACGAACAGGACGAGCGGTACCATCACCGGCACCACCCAGCCGAGAAAGCGCGGCCCCAAGTCCACGCTCATGCCGAGTTCGGCCGTGGGCAGGAAGCGGCCGACGACCATGAAGGCGAGCAGCGACATCAGCACCGACGTACCGGCAAACGCCGAGGTCGCCAGCACTTTGCCGGCCAGGAAGGTTTCGCGGCGGACGGGGTTTGCGAACAACGGCTCCAGCGACTGACGCTCGCGTTCGCCGGCGGTCGCATCGATGGCGAGGAACATGCCGCCGATAAAACTCGTCAGGATCAGCATGTAAGGCAGCATGGCCATCAGCATCGCGCCACGCGACGAGGGCGTCGCTTGGTCGCGATCGGCAATGACGAGCGGCGAGGCCACCATCGGTGCCACACCGCGCACCATCAGACGCATGGCGCCGACCTGATGCCCATAGCCCTCGAGCATGCCTTTGAGGCGGCCGATGTGATTGCCGGTTTCTTTGCGCGACGAATCAAAGTACACGTAGACGGTCGCGGGCCGACCCGCTTGCCAGTCTTCGCCGTAGCCTTCCGGGATGCGGATGGCGAGTTCAATGTCCTCGTCGCGCACCGCTTGCGCCGGATCGGCCGGTGCCACCGACACCTCGGCGCCGGCCGCTTTGAGCGCCTCGACGAGCCGCGGCGCGCGTTCCGCGCCTTGAACCGCCACGGGCAGCGGACGCTCCGCCTTTTCCAACTCTTGGCCGACCATCACGCGGATCAGCACGAGGAAGATCAGCGGCCCGAGGAGAGGGCCGAGGACCAGGGTGTTCAGGAGCGCGCGCCGGTCGCGCAGCGTCTCGCGCAGTTCTTTGCGAAAAATCACCCATTGCGCGTTCATGCCACGCCTCCGTCGGCACCGATCAGTTGCACGAACGCGTCTTCCAGCGCGTTCTCCCCGGTGAGTGCACGCAACTCATCCGGGGTGCCGGAGGCGACGACGCGACCGCGGGCGATGACCACGATGCGATCGCACAGTGCAGCCACTTCTTGCATCACGTGGGTCGAGAGCAGCACACAGCGCCCCTCGCGCTTCAGTTCCCGCAAGAACTCGCGCAGCGCGCGGGTGGCGACGACGTCCAGACCGTTGGTGGGCTCGTCCAAGATCACGTTTGCCGGGTCGTGCACGAGCGCGCGGGCGATCGCTGTCTTGACCCGTTCGCCTTGGCTGAAGCCTTCCGTGCGCCGATCGGCGATGTCTTGCATGCCGAGGCGCTCTATCAACCGATCGATGCGCGGTGCCGCCGTCTCGCGCGGCAGGCCTTGCAGTTCGGCGTAGTACTCGATGTTCTCGCGCGCAGTGAGGCGACGGTACAAGCCCCGCGCGTCCGGCAGCACGCCGAGGTGACGACGCACGGCCAGCGGATCGACCGCGGTGTCCAGTCCGTCGATGTGCACATGGCCCTGATCCGGCTTCACGAGCGTGTAGAGCATGCGCAGCGTGGTGGTCTTGCCCGCACCGTTGGGTCCGAGCAGACCGGTGATCTCGCCGTCTTGCGCGGTGAAGCTGACGTCGCGTACCGCGGCAACGTCGCCGTATGACTTGGAGAGTCCGCGAGCGTCAATCATGGCGCAGATCCGCTGTAGCCGAGGAAGAAGGGGTTGGTGCGTTCGCGTTGCAGGCACTCCGTCTCCAAGCCCTGCAAGCGGGCCTTGTCGACGAAATGCTCGACCACCTGCGGTGCACAGCCGATGCCCATGACCGAATGCCCCTGACCGGGCAGAACCAGCGCGCGCGCGTTGGTGAGGTGCCCGGCAATTTCGGTCGCGTAGCGGGGCGGGGTGACCGGATCGAACTCGCCGGAGAGCAGCAGCGTTGGCACGGCACCCGTCAACGGATCGTGAAAATGCGCCGGCATCGGCGCGTGCGGCCACTCGGCGCACACCGCTTTCGCGTGGGTCGCAAAGTCGGCCCCGAGCACCGTGTGCGCGTCGGCCGGATCGGCCACCAAGCGGTCGGCGTCCTCGCTGCAGATCACCGACAACTCCATCCCGCCGTCCAAGCGCGTCGACAGGTCGCTTTGCACCAGCAGCAACTGACCGAGCAGCGCTTCGTAGTGACCGGCCTTCGCTTCGTCCAAGGTGAGCGGCAGCAAGGCCAGTGAGATCGGGCTGTACGCGTACAGGCGCGTCAGCGCGGCGAGCCCTTCGCGGGTGAGGTGTTCGTGACGCGGGGCGTGGGTGGTGGGATCGGCAATCGTCACGTCCACCGGTGCTTTCTCGAGTCGCTGCTCGAGCTCGGTCAGGGTCTGGTACGGATTGCCAAAGCGCTGCGTGCAGGCCGCCTCCTTCACGCACTCCTCGAAGCGCGCGCGCAACACGGCTTCGAGGTTGCGGGCGTGCTCGGAGCCTAAGATCAGGCTGTTGGGTACCGGACTGTCGAGGACGAGGGCGCGCACCGACTGGGGGTAGTCGCGGGCGTAGACCTGTGCGACCCGCGTGCCGTAGGACACACCGATCACGGTCAATTGGGGGTAGCCCAAGGTCCCACGCACCGCGTCGAGGTCCGCGGTCGCATCGACGGTCGTGTAGTCGCGGGTATCGGCGTTTGCATTCACCTCGGCGGCACAGTCGCGCACACGGCTGGCCGGTGGCGCGTCCTTCGACGCCGGGCAGGTGAGCGGGTGGGAGAGGCCCGTGCCGCGTTGATCGATGAGCAGGATGTCGCGCGTCTTGTGCAAGGGCGCGAACTCACCGGCGACCAGGGGATAGTCGGCGGTCGCCGCCCCGCCCGGTCCGCCGTCCAAAAACGTCACGGCATCGGCCGCGGGGCGATCCGCCTGGGCCGGGATCACGGCCACGCGCAACGCGATGGAGCGGCGCTGCGGGTGGGCACGATCTTCCGGCACGTTGACGGCGGCGCAGTACGCGGCCACGGGCGGTGCCGGGGTCAACTCGGCGCGCAGTTCGCAGGCGCTCAGCGTGAGGGCGCCACGGCGAATCGTCGCCACCGGGGCCGGCGCCGTGGCGACCGCCGCCGGCGTGGGACGGCTGGGCGCGGGGCTGCGGCTCCACTGGGGGTGTGCTTTGTACACCCAGACGCCGACCACGGCGGCGAGTATCAGCAGACGGCGTTGGGTACGGCGGTTCATATTTCGAAATCTATCGAAATTAGGTGGGCCGGTCAATGCACCGCCGGGACGAGCGGCAGGTCCACCCGGCTGGCGTGAGCGCTGTCGTGCAGGACGTGCATGGTTTGCGCCTGATAGTCCTCCGGTCGGGCCAGGAACACGTTCGGGACGAAGGTCTGCGGATTGCGGTCGTAGACCGGGAACCAGCTCGACTGCACCTGCACCATGATGCGGTGGCCCTTCTTAAACACGTGGTTGGCCGTCGGCAGGTCGAAGGTGTACTCGAGCGGCACGTTCGGCGTGAGCGGCCGCGCGACGCTGTAGTCCTCCCGATAGCGACCGCGCTGGATGTCCGCGGACACCATCAACTGATAGCCGCCCATGAACGGATCGCCGGCCACTTCGTCGGGGTAGACGTCGATGAGTTTGACGACCCAGTCGGCATCCGTGCCGGTCGTGCTGGCGTGCAAGTGCACGAGCGGCGTGCCGGCGATCTGCACGGGGTGATCGAGGGGCTCGGTGACGTAACTCAAGACGTCCGTGCGGCTCGCGGCATTGCGTTGGTCGTCGGTCAGCCACTCGTGCCACGGCGCGCCGACCGACGTGCCGTCGGTGGGATCCACGGGGTTGATGGGCCGTACGCGGTACGGCACGGGTTTGGACGGATCGGACACGTAAGCATCCTCACCGTCCGACGGTCCCGGCGTCGTGAACGACAGCCGACCGCGGGCCTGCAAGTACAGCGGTGTGCTCACCGGGTCGCGGTCGGCGACGGCCGCGGGCCAGTGCGACAGGTGTCGCCAGGTGTTCGTGCCGGTCTCGTAGGCGGTGACCGGGGCGATCGTCAGGGGCGGTGCCTCGTCCTTCAAATAATGATCGAGGAAGGGCAGTAACACGTCGCGCTGAAAATCGAGCGCGGTGTCGCTCGGAAAACGCAGATGGCCGAGGCGCGAGCCGTCGTCGATCTCCTGTCCGTGGTACCACGGGCCGATGGCGAGGAAGACCTTGTCGTTCGCCGTGTCTTTGGGCTTCAGCGCTCGATAGACGGCGAGGGCGCCGTAAATGTCTTCTTGATCCCACAGCCCGTGCACCAACAGCATGGGCACGGTGAGCGGTTCGTTCGCGAGCACCCGGTCCACCGCTTGCTCCTGCCAGAAACGATCGTAGGCAGGATGCGCGAGGATCTTCTGCCAGAACCCGAGTTGCTCGAGTCCGTGCGCCCGCGCGAGATCCCCGGCAGAGCCGCCAACCAGATACTGCGCGTAGTCATCGCTTTGGGCGTTCCACCAGTGGATGGAGTTGTCGCGGGTCGCGGCTTGGTCGTGGATGTACGGCAGGTTGATCTGCCGGAAGGCGCCGTGATGGAACCAGTCGTCGCCCATCCAGCCGTCCACCATCGGGTGCATCGGCACCGTGACTTTGAGGGCCGGGTGCGGATGGTAGGCGGCCATCAACGGCTCAAAGCCGTCGTAGGAGATCCCGAGCGTGCCGACGCGGCCGTTGGACTCGGGCAGATGGTGCACCAACCACTCGATGGTGTCGTAGGTGTCGGTGGCGTCGTCGACGGGGGTCGGGTTTTGTGGGCCCGAGACCGGCCGATTCATGACGTAGTCGCCTTCCGAGCCGTACTTGCCGCGGATGTCTTGGATCACGCGGATATAGCCGCCTTCGATGATCGTATAGAGCGCGTTGTCGTAGCCGACGAGGTTCGGCGCGAGGTGCGCGGACGGGCCGTGGGCGGTCATCCCGTTCGCGTCGTAGGGCGTGCGCGTCAAAAGGATCGGCGCGCGCTGCGCGCCTTTCGGGATCAGGATGACGGTGTGCAGTTTGACGCCGTCGCGCATCGCGATCATCACGTCGCGCTTCTCGTAGTCGAAGGACTCGGTGACCGGTTTGAACGTCGCCGGCGTCTCCGACGGGAAGTTCGGGTACTGCGGCTTCGGGGCGGGGGCGGCGCTGGCGAGCGCGGCCACGGCAAGGGCGATGACGGCAACAGAACGGTACGGCATGAGCCACTCCCTGAGGTGATGACTCGATGGTATCGCGGCCGCGGCGCGTCCGCCGATCGGTTCAGCGCGATCCGAGTCCCAATCGTCGCAGCACGGTGGGGATCGCCAGCCCCTGCAGGACGACCGACACCGCGACCACACCGACGGTGAGGGCGAAGGGGGCCGTCACCGAGGCGTCCGTGGTGGACGGCAGGATGAGGACGAGCGCCAGCGCGCCGCGCAGTCCGCCGGCCACCAACACGTGTTGGTAGGCCCACGGGATCGCCGCGCGCGTCCGCCGAAAGAGACTCGCCAACGGATACACAGCGCCGGCGCGCGCGCCCAACACCGCGAGCGATGCCACCGCGATGGCTGCCGCGTTCGACCGCAGCGCGGGCCCGGCGTAGGCGCCGATCAGCAAGAACACCACCGTATTGGCAAGGTGTCCGTAGCCGAGCAGTGCATCGCGATGGGCGGGCGTCGGCGCTATCGGCCGCGCCGCCACCCAAAGACCGGCCAGGACCGTGGCGAGCACCGCAGACGCATGCAGCCATTGCGCGACCGCTGCGATCGCGATGGCGCCGAGCAATTGGAGGACACTGACGATCCCCGGATGCCGCAGGCGTCGCGCCAACGCGCTCAACAGCGCGCCGGCGCCCATGCCCAGAACGCAGGCCAAACCGACTTCCTGAACGACGAGTCGGAGGACCGCGGCGCCGGTCGCGGGCGCCGTGCCGAGCAGCATGGGGACGAGGGAGAGCACGACGGCGGCGACGGCATCGTTGAGCAGGCTTTCGGACTCGACCAACGTGAGCAGACGCCCGCCCAGGCCCACCGATCGAAACGTGGCGATGACGGCCACGGGGTCCGTGGCGGCGATGAGTGCCGCAAAGGGCAGTACCGTGGCCAAGGGCCAACGGAGGCCTCCCACCAAGACGGCGACGACGATCAGCGAAGCGATGAGCGTGCCGGCAATGGCGAGGCTGAGGATGATCCGCATATCCGAACGCAAGGTCGGGATGTCGACCGCGCGCGCTCCCTCGAATAGCAGGGGGGCGAGTAGCACGGTCATCAGCGTCTCGCGCGACAGTGCCGGTGGCGACCATGGCGTCAGCGCGAGAAGGCTGCCGAGCGCCACCAAGAGCACGCTCGCGGGAATGCGACTGCGCGCTTCGATCGCATCCGCGATATGCGCGAGTCCCCAAACGCCGACGAGGGCTAGGCCCATGAGGGGGAGGACCATGATCACGCTGATCACGGAGGCCCAGTTCAGTCCGACCAGGAGGAGCGTCGTCATGCGTCGAGTTCGCTAGTGCGACGGGTCAGTCGAGCATCGGCCGCGACCGCGGCGACGAGCCATTCGCGAAAAGCCCGCACTTTGGGGCTCGCCACGTGCTCGCGGCGGCAGACAAACCACCAGTCGGCCGGGTGCGCGGCGCGCAGCGGCGCGAACGGCTCGACGAGATCACCGCGGGCAAGCTCGTCGGCGGCGTACACCTCCATGGCGAGCGCGACGCCGAGTCCCTGCCGTGCCGTGGCGAGGGCGTGGTCGTAACTGTCGAAAGCGAGTCCTGCGTCGGGATCGACGTCGCCGACGCCGGCCTGATCGAGCCACACCTGCCAGTCGTTGCGCGACGGATGCACCTGCAAGAGCGGTACGGTGCGCAGGTCCGCGGGTGTTGCCAGCGGCGCGCGCGCAAGCAACGCGGGGCTTGCGACCGGAAAGACGTGGCTGGAGAACAGGTAGGTGTAATCGAGATCCGCGTAATGCCGATACCCGAACAGCACGCAGGCCTCCACGTCGTCGCGGCCGAAGTCCACGTCCCACTGGGAGGTCATCAACCGCAACCGCAGGTGCGGGTGTGCCGCCTCGAACGCCGGCAGTCGCGGGATCAGCCAGCGGATCGTCAGCGTCGAGTACACCTGCAGCGTCAGCACGTCGCCGCCGCGCGGCGCGACGAGCCGCTCGGCGGTGTCGGCGATGCGGGTGAAGGCGTCGCGAACCGTCGCGTAGAGGGTGCGACCGGCGGGCGTGAGGCTGAGCGCGCGCGGCTCGCGGTGGAAGAGCGACAGCCCGAGGTGCTTCTCGAGTTGTTTGACGTGATAACTGATGGCCGAGTGCGACACGCACAGCTCATCGCCGGCGGCGCGGAAGGCGCCGAGACGCGCCGCCGCTTCGAAGCTTTTCAAGGCGTTCAACGGCGGTAACGGTCGTCGCATACGGGCTGTCCGGTGAGGGAGGAGCGCACTCTAACGCAGCCAGACCCGGGTCGCTAAGGCCTCTGCATCAAAAAATTAGACCGATGAATCAGGATTCAATGCTTTACGGCCGACCGGTGCCTTTTTAGCCTACGACCACGTCGCGCACCGAGAGCACCCCATGGATCCGCTGACCGTCCCGCCGTCGCACCCCGGCATCCACATCGGTTCGGATGGACAGACCGCGACCGTCCAGCCGACGCTGGGCGGCGCCGTGGTGGCGTTCGAGACGCGCGGGCTCGGGCGGCAGCGCGCCTGGTTGTCCGCGACGGGCTTGGGCTGCCAGGCGGTACTGCCCGTTCCGACCGGCTCCGCGCAACGCTGGGCGGTCACGCGCATCTCCCGAGACCAGACCGAACTGGAGACCGCGACGGTCGATGCGCACGGCGGGTTGGCATTGCACGCCCGCCTGATCGTCACGGTCGATGACTGGGGGCTGCATCTAGCGCTGGCGATCGAAAATCTGCGGCACACGCCCATCCACGGCAGTTGGGGCTTCGTCACGCGCCTCGCGGCACCCGTCGGCAGTGTGTTGGAGGTGCCCCCCGGCACCTTGGGTGCCGGGCACGCGGTGGCCTCAACGGATTCCCCCTTTGCCTGGCCGCGCCGCTCCGTGCTGCGGGTCGCCGAGGGGGACTCGGTGGACGTGTTGGGTCACGCACCGCTCGCGCGGACCGAGGTGCGGCGGCGCCCCGAACAGGTCGAGCTGCGGCTGTTGGCGCCGAGTGGGATCGCGAGCGGCCAGACGGTCCGCGCCGAATGTCGGCTGCGCAGCCGACTCGCGCCCGGTTAACGGGCGCGCGACGCGCTTAGCGCCAGCAACCGCTCGAATCGGCGGGGTTGCGGTTGCCTTGATCGTCGATGCTCATCGTCTGGCACGCGGCGATATCTTGGGTCTGGCTGCCGGTCGCCGTCGCGGTGACGAGCCACGAGGTCGCCAACGAGCCGGTCGATCCCGCGGTCACCGCCAACGTGTAGTAGCCGCGCGGGCTCGTGGCGCCGAGCCCGAGGCCCGCCGGCGGCGCGTCCGCGAGATCGGCGGTGTACTGACTGTTTTGCAGAAAGTATTTTTCCTCGGCCGCGGCCACCTGCAGCAGCGTCGTCGTACCGTCCGTGCGATTCGCTCGCAGCACGGAGCTGCGGTAGCTGGAGATCGCGATGGACGCGAGAATCGCCACCACCACGATCGCGATCATGAGCTCAATCAGCGTGAAGCCGCGCGGTCGCCTCGTCATGGTGCGTCGGTTTCCTTCCAATAGGTCTTCACGCGGCTGGAAAAGGTTTTGCACGAGCCGAGGATCTCGGCACCGGACATACACAGCACCTGACTTTGCGTGCTGCTCGGGATCGTATGGCCGCTGCCGTCCGTGGCCGGTACGGGTGCAGGGAACAAGAACGCGATGTTCGGCGCGATGCCCGACTGCGCGAGGGTCGTGGACCGATCGCCGATGGCCGTGTTGTTTTGGTTGTTGAGGTTCGCCACGGGGCTGCCGTCCACGACGCTGACCGCGTAGAAGCGATTGGTGCCGAGGACTGGCTGACACGCGACGGCCCCGCCGCCGCCGGGTGTGTAGGTCGTAAACAGAAGTTGGTTGTTCAGCGTCGTCGCTGGGGACAGCACTTTTTCGCCCAGCCAACCTCCGGGTACGTCCAACAGCAGTTTCCAGCCGCGCGCGTTCGCCGGTAGCGCGGGCGCCACGGAGTTCGTGATGTCGGTTAAGTCGGCGTCGCGCAGCGGCACGAGGCTGCTGTACTGGGCGTTCGTCAGGGGCGCGAACGGCGCGTAATCGCGAATCGCATACATCCGATCCTGTATCGCGGTGTTGAGCGGGTGGCCCCGGTAGCCGGAGCCGATGGCGATGTTCATGTACGGCGATTGGCCGCGCTTTTGCACGACCGACACGTCGGGCGCGTTGTAAAAGCGCCGCGTATCCGCGATGCCGGGTGAGGTCAGGTCGTGGGCACCGAGCGAAGCGATCACACCGCCCGTCACGAGGCTGCTTGCCGGTGCGCCGTTCGTGATGTCGAAGCGCCAGACTTGACCGGCCATATCGCCGACGTACATCCGATCCGCGTAGCCGTCCCCGTTGGTGTCGAGGATCGCGATATCCGAGGGGATCGCATGGTCCATGCGCGCGAAGTTCGTGCTCGTCTTCAAACCCGTACCGCCGCCGGACCAGAGCACCGTGCCGGCGACCGCGTCGACGAGGTAGAGCGCGTTGCCGGTGCCGTCGCTCGTCGCGTAGGTCGGCGTCTCTTCGGTGAGGTCGTAACCCCCGGCGATCGCGAGTACGAGACTTTGTTTGGAGGTTTGCACGCCGCCACCGACTTGCACGCGGGCAATCTGCGGCGTCGACCAGGCGTAGCCAAGTCCCGGCAGATCGGACGGACTCAGTGACCACATAAACTTCGGGTTGTTCCGGTCCGTCACGTCGAGTGCGTAGTAGGTGCTGCCGCCCCGACCTTGACCGAAATAGATGAACACCCGGTCGCCCGCCGAGGGGTCGACGATGCCGTCGTTGTTGGCGTCGTACTTCAAGACGCGCACCGAGCCGTCGAGCGTGTAGTGCTTCGAGGGTTGCGCGGCGTTCTGATAGAGCAGGCCGAGCGTCGGCAAGACTTCCTGCGGCACGAAACTCCACAGCTCGGCGCCGGTCGCAGTGGCGATCGCGTGCAGCAGTCCGTCGTTTTCGGCCACATACACCACGCCGTCGGTCGGATCCGGCGCCGCGGGCGTACCGCCGTAGATCACCGCTGCCGGCTGGGCGTGCGTCGGATCGCCCATGCTGTGGCGCGTGTCGGTGGTCGACTGGTTGTCGTTCTCATCGCGCAAGTCTTCGCCGCGTGCGTAATTGATGATCGCGTCGTGCGCGGCTTGCGAGGCAGCGCCCAACAGGGCGTTCGTCAGCAACGGGTTCGTGGTGGTGACGAGGTTGTTGGGGCTCGCGGTGAGCGTCACCGGGGCCGTCGGCTTGTTGGTGCCGACGTACGTGTAGAGGTTGCGATGCGGCGCGTCGGCGGGGTTCCAGTCCGGAATCAAGTTCGCGGCACCGCCCGTCGGGATGCTGGTGCCATCAATCGTCGGCGACCACACGCTCTGAGCGCTCGACTTGAAGAAGCCCGTCGCGGGGTCCACCGCCGGCTGACCGTTGGCATCCACGATGACGCCGTTCGACAGCAAGTAGTGTTTGAGGTTGCCCGGCCAATGGTAGGTCGCGGACGGCTGGAACACCGAGACGTACAAGTCGTTCAGGGTTTGCGTGCGATTAAACGCGTTGACGGCGACCGTGGGCGCGGTGAAGGTCGTGGAGATCTGCATGATGTTCGAGGCAATCGAGGTCAGCACCGATTGCAGCGAGGACAGGTCCCCGGCCGTGTAGGCCTGGCCGCCGCCCTTGCTCGCGGCGGTTTGTAGGTACGAGAACGCCACCGCCAGTTGGGGGTCGTCGCCGAAACCGATGAAGTACGTCTGGATGTTCTGCTGGCCGGGCAGCGCGCTGCTCAAGTCGGTGTTGAACATGTACTTCGTCAGCGCCGACAGGCATTGGCCGGCCGAGGCCGACGGGCCCCATTGGGTGCTCGTGTAAGGGGGCTGGTTGACGTTGTCGCACGGTCCCCCCAAGGTCGCTTCGTTGGGCAGTCCCTTGATCAGCGTGTCGGCCTCGTTGTCCTCGGTGGGCAAGCCGTCCGTCAGAAAGACGATGAAGTTCTTCTGGCACGAGTATTGGATCGGCGACTGATAGGTGTGTTGCGAGAGCGAGTTACCGACCCGTGACGCCGCCACGCTCGGCGTGAGCGTGTTCCCAACGTACGACGTGTCGCCAAAGACCACCGGGCCGCCCGAGAAGTATTGGTAGGCCTCAAACATAGTCTCCGACAGCGGCGTGTAGCCGTTGGCCGCGTATTTGTTCAGCGTCGTCAAGAACGCCGATCGCCCGGTCGCGATGGGCGTAATGGGGAAGACCACCATGCCACCCTGTGCGCCGCAATCGCTGGACGGCAGGGATCCTTGGTTGATACACGGCGTCTGATGACTGGAGTTGTCGCTGTAGCGCATCAACCCGACGTTGACGTTACTCATTGAGTTGATGAGATTGGTCGCGGCGGTGGTGACGACCGAGAGGCGCGTGCCTTGCACGGTCTTCTGTACCGAGTAGTAATAGTTCAGGTAATTGCCCGAGTAGAACGAGTAGGTCACCGGGGTGTTGCCCGAGACGCCCCACCAACTCGTGGCGGCGGAACTCGCGTACTGCGGCGTGGCGGACGTGCTTGAGCCGGCGGTCGGGTAGGGTCCGGTGCCGGCGAGCGTGTCGGCGTTGCAGACGATCATTAACGGTGTTGACGACGAAGACCCGTAGCCGCTGAACGACGACGACCACTGGTAGGTCGGGTTCGAATTGTGACTCCCCGAATAGTTGCCGTCGCCAAAGACGGTGCTCAGGCCCGACCAATAGTCGAGCAAGGTCGAGCCGCCGTAGTTGTAGCTGGTCGTCATCCACGCGACGGCCGCGTCGATCGCCGTGCCCGGCGAGCCGTCAATGGCAGACGCCCACGCAGGGCAGTTGAACAAGGCGCGCGCCACGGCGTTCGTCGAGCCGCACGAGGGCACCGAACTGCCCCGCGAGTAATAGACCTTGGTCGCATCAAACGGCGTGCTGCAGTTGGCCGTGTAGACCACCGTCGGGTCGTACGCCGGCTGCGAGTAGACGGTCGAGCCCATGCTGCCCGACGTGTCGATGATGAACATGATGTTCGGGCCACCGGAGGACGTGCCCGCCGATGCGTTGAAAATCTCCGAGTCATCGGCACTGGCGACGCTCACCACCAGCAGGGCGACCCACGCCAGGCGTGATAAGCAGGCACGGAGGCGGCTCATGGCAAATTCCTCATAGGCGCGCAGGCGGCGGCAGATTGGCGACGATGCGCGTGACGGTGTGCGTCCGCACATCGAGATAAACGGTCACAGCGGCCGGCCCGCTGTTCGTGACGGCCGCCGCGAAAGCGGCGAGGGGCACGTTGACGCCACCCAAGAGGTACCGGGTCTGTGCGTCGGTGGGATGCCGCTCAGTGGCGCAGGTCGTGCACGTCTGCAGACCCAGCGTGCCGCCGACGGCGGTGGGCAACAGCAGAGCGGTGGAGATCGATTCCAGTGCCCGTTCGGTGGAGACAAAGCCGCCAGGCCCTGCGGAGGCTCCGCCCGGTGGACTCGATAGGGCCGCGGCACTGAACACGAGCAGACAGAGCGTGGCGAGGGTGCGTGACATGGGACTCATGATTAGGGACCGCCGGGGCCGGTGATGACCACGCTGTACGGGGCGATGATGGCCACACCTTGGATATGGGTGGTGGCCGCATTGCGGGCCGACGCGCCGGTGCTTTGGATTTCAAAATGGTACGTCGAGAACGCGTTCCAGCTGGAGCCGAAGACCGCGCCCTGCGGCGCGCCTTGCAGTTGCGTCACGATCGTCGTGGTGTAGGTGTCCGCGGTCGTGCCCGGAACGGTCCCGTTCAACGCCGCCGTCGTGTTGTCCGGATTGAAGGTGCCGAAGGCCATCGCTTGCTCGATGCCGGTCTCCGAGGCGACAAAGGCATTCTGTCGAAACTGTTCGTTACCGGCCATGATGAACCCGAGGCTCGCCGATCGGATGGCCGCCACGGCCAGCAGCAGCAGCAAGGTGAGCAGCATCAAGGCGACCGGTAATGCGACGCCGCGCGGGGAAGGCAAGGCCTGTGGCGGGCGACGCATGCTCACGTTCCGAGCACGTTGCGGATCATGACCGTGCGGGAGACGAGCAGCCGCCGGTAATGATCGTTGGGTTGGTACGCCATGCCGGCCGTCGCGGCGCCGGTGAGGTTGCTCACGGTTCCGTTTAAGGTCGAGCGGTTGCCGTAGGCATAGGTCCGGTTATCGACGAAGCCGGCTTCCATGGCGTCGGCGCGCACCAGGATCCACAGGCGAATCGCCACGATCTGTGCGCCGGCCGGCAAACTGGCCGCGGCCACCGGATCGACGTATTGCTGCACGACACCCGTGGCACCGGTGTAATCAATGCCGAATTGCACTTGCAGGTCTTCGACACCGGCCAGGATTTCTTCGTCTTGGAAAGTGGGTACGGTGCCGACGTTGTTCAGCGATTTGCGCCACAGCGTGGGCACCCCGGCGGCCGAGGCGCTGTCGCGGGCGACGTAATAGGTGTGGACGATCAGATCGCGAACAGTGCCCATGGACATCGCGGCGGGCGACGTGTCCGCCTGGCAGTTCGCCGCGTTGTTGACCAGCGTGATGGCGGTGCGCGTCGAGCAGATGCGCAACGGCCCGACCGTGTTCGTCGGGACTGCACTGACGAGCGCCGAGGCGCGCCGCACGGTGAGGGTGTCGGCGGAGGGCATGACGCGCCCGTTGTAGCCGAGACAGAGCAAGGGGTAGCTGTCGTTCGAGCCTTCGAGTGGCGTGCTCAGGTCGGTTCCGAAGTTGGTGCCGCAGGTCGAGGCGGCCGACCCGGCCATGGTGGTGGCCGCCGGATCGGTCTGCAGATTCGAGCCGGTGATGCCGGTCGCGCCTTTGGCATAGCCCCAGAACCCGGCCATGCGCAGATCCGGCTCCAAAATGGAGTAGGCGTAGCGGGCGTTTTCCTCGAGGCGTGCTTCGGCTTCGTGCACGCCGTAGGTCTGTGAACTTTGCAAATAGATGCGAAAGGCGCCGGCCACGATCAGCAGGCCGATCGCCATCGCGATCATCAGTTCCACGAGCGTCAGGCCCCGGCTGCGCGACGGTGACGTCATATGATCACCCGCACGGCGTACGACAGCGATTGGCCGGTGCCGGCCTCTAACCAAGCCACCGTAATTGTGTAAGTCGCGGGCAAGCCCGTGCCGCCGCTGGCGTAGGTGACAGTGCCGGTGGCGCCGCTCGGCCAGGTGCTTGCGATTTGCCGCTGCCACTGCGCGAGATCCGTCGCCGCCATCTGGGCCGGCGAGCACTGGATGGCGCCCACGGTGCCGCCGATGCAGCCGTAGTCTTTCGCGCTGCCGGCGTAGGCGATACCGGCAGTGCGGTTCGCGCGGATCCGGTCGCCGAGATCGGCGGCGAGGTTCACGGCATAGAGGCGCGAGGTGGCGCTTGCGTTGCCGCGGATCGTCACGACGAAGAGTTTGGCGACCCCGAGCAAGCCCAGCGCGAGCACGACGAGTGCCACCAGCACTTCCACCAAGGTAAAGCCGCGCGCGGTCCGTCTCATGGGCAGGTGCCTCCGCCGAGCGCGGCGGTCACGTCGGTCACCGAGGACACGGCGCGCGCGCGCCCCGTGGTCGCGACCACGAGCGCCCGGGCGGTCGAGGAAGGGCCGAGCGCCACGACGCCGCGCGCATCGCACAAGACGACATTGCGCAGCGCCTGATGGGCGCCCGAAGGCGTGGCAAAGCCCGTGGGCGAAAACGCGAGTATGGCATCGCCGTCGGCTTTGACGGTCACGGAGCTGTCGAGCAGTGCGTGGCGCTCCAGTACCGGCTCCCCGGACTCGTACGCCCAGTCGCCGTTGCTGTCCACGAACACGATCCAACCGCGCGCCGCCGCGTAGTCGCAGGTGGGCGTGGCCGCGGTCGGGTTCGAGGTCAAACAGACCGCCGTGGGGACTTGTTGCTTGAGCGCTTCGGTGCGGGCCCGACTGACCGAGGCCAGCAAGTCGTTGACGCCGCTCGTCAGACGGCCGTTCAAGAGCATTGTCCGCATCGCGGGTATCGCGATCGAGCCGAGGATCGCCGCGACCGAGAGCACCACCATCAGTTCGATGAGCGTGTACCCGCCGACCGCGGTGTGCGGACAGCGTCGGTCACGTCGAAGGGGCGCACGGTTCATCGGACTCCTGCTCGGGGCACCGGACGCACGTCCGGCACTCTTAAGGATACCCTCCGCACCGCCGATCGCGGGGCCCGCGGCGGGGCCAACCGGCGCAACTGGGAGCCAGTTCACAGTCCCCCGGTCCGATGGCGCCGCTCCTCGGTGCCCGAGCGGGGTCGCCTCAACCGCCGATCAGCAGCGCCGACAACGCCGTCAGAGCGCCCGCCACTGCGGCAATCGTGCCGATGATCGGGAAGAATTTCTGGCGACCGAGGAAATAGAGTGAGGAGAGCACGAGGCCGAGCTCGAGCAAGCCCTCACCGAGGTCAAAGCGCAGCGCGAGCACCTCGTCCCGGTCGGTCTCTTTGTCCTTGTCCTTGGCCTTGTCTTGCAGTTCTTCGGCGTCTTTGACGTATTTTTCGCGCTGGCTTTGCAGTTTTTCGATGGCCTTGTCGGCTTTTTCCGAGCGCGCGCCCTTCGCATCCGTCGGGGCGAGCACGCCGAGCACGTCGGCGGCGGTGCTGACCGTGTTCTCGCGGATTTTCTTCGCCTGATAGTACGCCCAGGCGTCGTTGGCTTCGGTGCGATGGATCACCGCCGCCGTGTGCGTGCGGTGGGCGCAGATCGTGACGACTGCGAGGAGGACGCCGATGACGCCGACCAGGAAGCCGACCGTTTTGCCGGCGGGGTCGGCACTGTGGGCGTGTTCGTGGTGAATCTCGATCTCGGCCATGGGGCATCTCCGGCGGGCACGGTGGGGAGGGCAAGCGGATTTTAGCGGCGCTCGGCGGGCCTGTCCTCCCGGTTGGGCCGGCCCGCGCGCCGCGATCCGGGCTTTTTTGACCGATTGTGACCGAATGCTTTCGGGCGGGGGTGGCAACGGCTATACTGAGTGGCTTACCAGAGGCTCCCGGTTGCCAGGAGCTTCGTCCAACCAAAAACGCGAATGTGGCGGAACTGGTAGACGCGCTGGATTTAGGTTCCAGTGGGGCAACCCGTGAGGGTTCGAGTCCCTCCATTCGCACCAGAGGATTTTGAGGATGAGGGTTTCGTTAACGTCGACCGGAGCGCTTGAGCGCCGTCTCGAAGTCGCGGTACCGGCCGCGGACGTGGACAAGGTCTATGGCGACCGCCTCAAGGCGTTCGGCCGTACGGCTCGTCTGAAGGGTTTCCGTCCGGGTAAAGCCCCGGCGAAGGTGGTCGAACAGCAGTTCGGCGGCCAAATCCGTCAGGAAGTCGTTTCCGAAGTCCTGCAGAACAGCCTGAATCAGGCGCTCGCCCAGGGCGGGATCTTCCCGGTCGGCAACCCGCGCATTGAGCCGTTGTCGCTCGCGCCGGGTCAGGACCTCGCGTACGCGGCGATCTTCGAAGTGTTCCCGCAGGTCACCCTGCAGGGGCTGTCGGACATCACCGTCGAGCGCCCGACGGCAGACGTCGGCTCGGACGACGTCGATGCCATGATCGAGACGCTGCGCAAGCAGCGCTTGAACTGGCAGCCGGCGACGGCACCTGCAAAGGAAGGCGACCGCGTGGTCCTCGACTTCGACGGCACGCTCGACGGCGTTCCGTTCGAGGGCGGCAAGGGCGAAAACGTGTCCTTCATCCTCGGTCAGGGCCGCATGCTGAAGCCCTTCGAGACCGGTGTGACCGGTGCGACGGCGGGCGAGACCCGCACGTTCCCGGTGGAATTCCCGGCCGACTACCAGGCCGCGAACCTCGCGGGCAAGACCGCGGAGTTCACCGTCACCGTGAAGTCGGTGGACGAGAGCACGCTGCCGGAGATGGACGACGCTTTCTGCCTCGCGTTCGGTATCACCGAAGGCGGTATCACGCAGTTGCGTGCCGAAGTCGAAGAGAACATGCGCCGCGAGTTGGCCGACAACATCCGCAACCGCGTCAAGACCGTGGTGCTCGATAAGCTGTGGGCCGCGCATCCGATCGACCTGCCGGCAGCGGCGGTCGACGAGCAGATCCGCGTCCTGCAGATCGACTGGCTGCGCCGGATCGGCGCGAAGCCGGAAGACATCAAGCAGGCGCCGCCGCGTGAGCCGTTTGAGCAGGCCGCGCGCCGTCGAGTGGCCGTGGGCCTCTTGGTCGGTGAAGTGATCCGCCAGCAGGGGATCACGGTCGATGCCGCCAAGTTCGAGGAACGCCTCGAAGCCGCGGCCGTCGGCTACTCCGACCCTGAGTCGGCGATGCGCCAGATCCGTGACAACGACCAGTTCCGCCAGAACATCGAGGGCACCATCCTCGAGGATCAGGCTGTGGATTGGATGTTGACCCAGATGCAGGTGGTCGACGTGCCGGCGTCCTTTAAGGACATCATGAACTTCGGCGCCTGAGCCGAGGAGAGACCGAATGCTGGAGCAAGCCCTCAACCTCGTGCCGATGGTGGTCGAACAGACCTCCCGCGGTGAACGCGCCTACGATATCTATTCGCGCCTCTTAAAGGAGCGGATCATTTTTATCGTGGGTCCGATCGAGGACCACATGGCCAACCTCGTGGTGGCACAGTTGCTCTTCCTGGAGTCCGAGAACCCGGACAAGGACATCGCGATCTATATCAACAGCCCCGGCGGTGTGGTCACCTCGGGGTTGGCGATTTACGACACGATGCAGTTCATCAATCCGCAGGTCGCCACGATTTGTGTCGGTCAGGCGGCCTCGATGGGCGCGGTACTGCTGGCGGCCGGTGCGCCGGGCAAGCGCTATTCGCTGCCGAATTCGCGCGTCATGATCCACCAGCCGTTGGGTGGCTTTCAGGGGCAGGCGACGGACATCGAGATCCACACCCGTGAGATCTTGGACCTGCGCGCGCGCCTGAACGGCATACTCGCCAAGCACACGGGTCAAGCCATCGAGACCATCGGTCGTGACACCGATCGCGACAATTTCATGGGCGCCGAAGCCGCCAAGGCCTACGGACTCGTCGATCACGTCTTCTCGCGCCGCGGCGAAATCGCGGGCGCCTAAGACGGATTTCCGAGTCTCATCAGCCACTTGGACGACTTTGACGCAGATCACACCGCGGCCTCGGCGCTTTTGCAGGCGCCGGGGCCGCGTGCTATATACCCAAGGCAGAGCATCGGTATCCGTGGGCGGATACCTGCTCGCCACCGACGAGGACCAGAATGACTGACGAGACCCGCGGCAAGGATGACGGCAAGCTCTTGTACTGCTCTTTCTGCGGCAAGAGTCAGCACGAAGTCCGCAAGCTCATTGCAGGCCCCTCCGTGTTCGTCTGCGACGAATGCGTGGAGTTGTGCAACGACATCATTCGGGAAGAGCTCGAGGAAAAGCAGGAGCGGACGCGCGAGAAGCTGCCGAAGCCCCACGAGATCAAGAAAGTTCTCGACGAGTACGTGATCGGCCAGGGCCGCGCCAAGAAGGTGCTGGCGGTGGCCGTGTACAACCACTACAAGCGACTGCAGAACCGCACCCCCGCCGGCGAGCGCAAGGCGAAGGGCGATGAGGTCGAGCTGCAGAAGTCGAACATCCTCCTGATCGGGCCGACCGGCTCGGGCAAGACGCTGCTCGCGGAGACGCTGGCGCGACTGCTGAACGTGCCGTTCACCATCGCCGACGCCACGACGCTGACCGAAGCCGGTTACGTGGGCGAGGACGTCGAGAACATCATTCAGAAGTTGCTCCAGAAGTGCGACTACGACGTCGAGAAGGCGCAGACCGGCATCGTCTACATCGACGAGATCGACAAGATCAGCCGCAAGAGCGACAACCCGTCGATCACCCGTGACGTCTCGGGCGAGGGCGTGCAGCAGGCGTTGCTGAAGCTGATCGAAGGGACGGTGGCATCGGTACCACCCCAGGGTGGCCGCAAGCATCCGCAGCAGGAGTTCCTGCAGGTCGACACCTCGAACATTTTGTTCATCGTCGGCGGTGCGTTCGCGGGCATTGAGAAGATCATCGCCAACCGCACGACGAAGGGTGGCATCGGGTTTACGTCCGAGGTGAAGCCCTCGGAAGACGCGCGTCGTCCGAGCGCGGACATGTTCAAGGACGTTGAGCCGGAAGATCTCGTGAAGTTCGGTCTGATTCCGGAGTTCGTGGGCCGTCTGCCGGTGGTCGCGACGCTCGAAGAGTTGGACGAGGACGCCCTCATCTCCATCCTCATGGAGCCGAAGAACGCGCTGACCAAGCAGTACCGCAAACTGTTTGAAATGGAAGGCGTGGAACTCGAGTTCTTGGAGCCGGCGCTGCGCGCCGTGGCGCGTAAGGCGTTGGCGCGCAAGACCGGCGCGCGCGGCTTGCGGACCATTTTGGAGCACATCCTTCTCGATACCATGTACGAGCTGCCGGGCCTGAAGAATGTCCACAAGGTCGTTGTGGACGAGTCGGTGATTGGCGGCGATACCCGGCCGTACATCGTCTATCGGTCCGAAGACGTCGAGGAAGAGCCGCGCCGGACGGGTTCGACCTGATCGGATAGTGGAGACGCTGTCGACGAAAACGCCGCCTTCGGGCGGCGTTTTCGTTTGGGGTGTGCGCAAGGACGCGGGTTGAGGTTATTGGCCCATGGAGGTAATTTCTCATTTCAAGAAATGAGAAAACCCATGATCTCACTGCGACAACGACAACCGACTCTGAAGCCTCAGGACCTGTATCTGTTGATGATCTTGGCCTCGCGTCAGGGTGAAGGGACAACCTACCCCGAACTCTCGGTCGCCTCTGGACTTGCGCTGTCCGCGGTTCATTCCGCCTTGAAACGCTGTCAGGTTGCGCGACTGCTGCATTTTGACGAGCGAAAGCCGCGCGTCTTAATGGACGCGTTCAAGGAATTCCTCTTTCACGGTGCAAAGTACGCGTTTCCAGCCGTTCGGGGTGGCATCGTCGCGGGTTTGCCGAGCGGCTATGCCGCTGAGCCCCTACGCAGTCACGTCGCCCCGTCTGCGGATCCTCCGCCGGTGTGGGCCTCCATCGAGGGTACAACCCGCGGATGGGCGCTGATTCCGCTCTATCCCACCGTACCCGATGCCGCACGGCGCAGTCCGACGTTGTACGAATACTTAGCGCTATTCGATGCCATCCGCGCCGGCACTGCCCGTGAACGCGCATTAGCCCAAACCCTATTCGAGGAGCGTTTATCGTGACGACGGAGCGGAGCGTCTATTCGTCGAAAAAAAACGGCCTCTTTCGAGGCCGTTTTTTTACTCGTTACAGGAACCGACTTAACGGAACTTGTAGGTCGCACCCACCGTGAAGTACGCGCCGATCGCACCCGCCTGATGGAAGGAGGGGTTGAACGCCGCGACGCTGCCGTAGGTCGTCAGATCCACCGGCGGCGCCTTGTTGAACGCGTTCAGCACCGACGCGTGCACCTGCAAGTGATCGCTCACCTCGTAGCGGGCGTAGAGATCCACGTCCGTGAAGCTGGCGACGGTGCAGAACGCATTCGGGATGGTGGCCGAACCGAGGAAGTTCGGACGACCGTTGCCGTACGCGATCGCATTGACGCAGGTGAGCTCGTACGGCACCGACGGGTCGACTACGCTGAAACTGCTGACGTAGTTGACCGTGGCGGTGAGCGAGAGCGCGTTGCGATCCCAGGTGAGCGACACGTTGCCGCGATCCTTCGGGTTGCCGGTGTCGCCGGAGACGCCCGACGGACCGTGCGTGCCGGCCAGTTCGTAGCTCGCGCCATTCGCGTTGAGCTTGTAGGACAGCATGTGCGTGAACGTCACCGTGGCCGTCAGACTGCCGGCGCTGCCCAAGTCCAGCTTGTAGCGCGCATCGAGATCGATGCCGCTCGTTTCGTCCGAGCTCGCGTTCAAGTACGGGAACGTCAGATACGCAATCGGGCCCACGCCGTAGATCGATTGCGTGCTCGCGATCGTCGAGGTGCCGTCCGGGAGGATGTAGGTGAGGTTCTGCGACGGTCCGCGCACCAACTGCTGACCCGGCACGTTGACGCCGAGATTGCCGGCCTCAAACGCGCTGATGATGTCCTGGTTGATCTTGATGTCGTAGTAATCGAGCGAGACGCTGAAGTTCTTCAGCGGCTCCCAGACCGTACCGAGCGTGAGGTTGGTGGTCTTCTCGGGCTTGAGGGCGCGGTTGCCGGGCTGGACGCCCGACAGCGGTGCCTGACACTGGCTTGGGAAGTTGCCCGGGGAGGCCGCCACGCCGGAGGCATAGTTCGGGCACAGCAGCGGATCGGTGATGGAGCCGGCGCCGAAGGCGAGACCCGAGTTCAGTTCCGGGATACTCGGCGCGCGGAAGCCCTTGCCCCACGTGCCGCGGAACGACAACGACTGAATCGGCGTGTACTTGAAGCCGAATTTCGGCGTGGCCTGTCCGCCGGAGCCGGTGTTGTAGTGGTCGTAGCGCAGGGCGGCGTTCAAATCGAGCGAGTGGAACACCGGCGCATCCAACTCGGTGAAGACCGCTTGGTCGGTCTGCGAGCCCAATGCCCAGGCGTTGTTGAAGCTCTGCGTGCCGGCGACCGACGCGGGCGGCGCGTTGGCGTTGTCCTTTGCTTCGTTGATTTCACCGCCCACGGCGAGCATCAAGTCACCGCCCGGGAGCGTCGTGAGTTTGTGCGAGCCGTTGGCGCTGACGTAGTACAGGTAGCTTGCCGAGGTCGCGTCGCCCGGCGGCGCGAACAGCGAGGTCTCGTGGCCGGAACCCAAGATATACCCGTTGTTGAGGGCGGCCTGCAGCAGCGTCGGTGCGATCGAGTTGCTGATGCTCTCTGCGAGGTGCGAGTACATGAGACCCGCGGAGAGGTTGATGTCCCAACCCTTCGCGTGACCGTTCAACTCCTCAACCAATCGATAAGTCTCGGTGTGCACGTCCGTGATGGTCGAGCCCATGTTGGCGAAGGTGTACACAAACGCTGCCGGCGCGCCGTACGGGTTGCCCGGGTAATTGGCGGGCAAGGTCACCGTGGGGTAGTTGTAGAGCGTCGGACTGCCGTTCGGCGGGTAGCCGATGAAGGTGAACGGATTGGGCAGCACGCTCGAGTAGCCGCCCGACTGTTGCGCGGTGGTGTGGAACACCGACGCGGTCGTGATCGACTGCCAGTCGTTGGCGAGTTTCTTGGTGAACTTCGAGAGCAGGTTTGCGCTACCCGTCGCCGGTTGGATCTGCAGACCGCGCGCCACGAAGGTGCACTTATCGGCCGCTTGCAGTGCGGCGGTGCAGCCGGGTAGGTAGGTCACGTCCGTGCCGTTCGGGTTCAGGATGTAGCCCGAGGTGCTTAAGGGATAGGACACCAACGGATTGCTGCCGGCGCCCGGCGTGCCGTTCAGGCCGCCGAAATCGGACCAGTTGAAGTTGGTCCACAGGCCGCTGCGGTTGTTCAGCAAAATCTGGCCCTGATGACGCAGTTCGCTCGTGACGTACCAGTTGTAGCCGTCGCTCTGCAGATCGCCGGTGCCCCAGAGGCCGCCGATGTGGACGAGCTTGCCGTCGTTTTTGGCCGAGTCAGCGACTTCGGCCGACACTTCGGCCCCGTCATAGTGCTTCTTGAGGATGATGTTGACGACGCCGGCCAGGGCGTTCGAGCCGTACTCTGCCGATGCACCGTCCTTCAGGACCTCGATGCGCTCGACGGCGTTAAACGGGATCGCCGAGAGGTCGACGAAATTACGCTCGCCGTCGTCCGTCAACGGATAGCCGACCATCTTGTGGCCGTCGATCAGCGTCAGGGTCGCGCCGACCGTAAGACCGCGCAGCGAGACGCCCGAGGCGCCCGCCGCGAAGGCGCCATTAAAGCCTTGGCTTAAGTTGTTCGCGCCGTTGGCGCTGATGTTGCGCAGCACGTCGGAGATGTCGGTGTAGCCCGACTTGATCAGATCCTCGGCCGACAACACGGTCACCGGGCTTGCGGTCTCCGCGTCGGTGCGACGGATCAGCGATCCGGTCACGACGATGTCGGCCATCTCGGCCGGTGCCGGCGCGCTGGGTCCCACTTGCTGCGCCGATGCGGCCGCGCTCGCGGCCACAGCGAGGATCCCGCTCACGAGGCGGTGGAGTGAGTGGGATGAGAGTGATTGACGCATGAGACGCAGCCTCCGTGTGTGGGTTGTCATCGGACTGTAGCGAAGCGGCGCCAAAAAATACAGGTTTTGTACAGGAAAAAATGGTGAATTGACCCGTCAGTTTGTCCTGTACACGATGCGGATAGGGTGATCAGCCGCCTTGGGGGGAGGGAGACGACGCCTCGGCGCCTGCCCGCGGGTGAAAGACCTCGAGCACACAGAGTCGATAGGCGCCGAGCGCAAACCAAGAGCGGCGCGCCCAGAGCACACCCTCCGGGATCTCGAGAGCCGCGCCGGCGCGCCGACCGAGCGCCGAACCGGTGGGCTGAAGGGCCGTGTACTCAAACGGGCCGCGCCGGAGTCCCGGATGACGCGCGAGCGTCGCGCCGAGGGATTGATTGCCGAGGTGGACCAACCACGGATGCGCCGCGACGGTGGCGAGGGGTATCAGGGTTTCGGCGTACACCCAGCGCTCGTCAGCGGCGCTCAGCACCACGCGGCGTCGATGGGCGGTCCGATCATCGGCCTGCATATAGGCTTGTTCGGCCGACGTAAGCGTCACGCGCGCTTCGTCCACGACGCGAACCGTGACCGGCCCCCCGGCGGCGCGGCCGATGTGGTCGGTCAAGAGTCCGTCCGCCGTGATCCACGCCGTCCACGCGCTCGGACACGTCCGAGTCGGCGCGGTCGCGAGGTGCCATGTCTCGGCGTCGACGCCGCTCTGCGCTAAGGGTTCCACCAACGCGTCGCCTCAAGGTTCGCGGCCAGACATCCGCGACCCACGCGTGCCTTTTCCGGTATTGCGGTGCAATAATACGGCGAAATGACACCGCAGTGCGTCGCGCCGGGGATGGCGTCGCCGCCACCGCCCCACAAGACCGTGCCGCGAGCGGCCCCCCACCTGGCGAGGACAGACCCGACGTGAGTACGGAACCGATGCCTGCGTCAGCGCAGTCGTTTGAGTTGTGGGACCTCCGTGTCGAGGTCGTCGCGCCGCCCGATGCGCGCCTCTACTGCGGCGCCCGGGTCGGGGACTATTTCGAACTGCACGGCGAGATGCTGTATCTGCCGCCGGGGCAGGGGATCTCCCTCTACTCATTGGCCTCCGTGCTGCCGTTGTTGGCCGCGAAGCAACGCGTCACGCACCCGAACGATTGGATGACGACGGATGCCGAGGTCGCCTGTCCGGATCCGAACTGCCCCTCGCGTCTGCGCATCACGCGCACCCAGAAACGCGTGTTTCGCCACGCCGACGTGACGGCGGTGCCACTGCCTGCGGAGCCGAGCGCATGATCGCGCGCGCGCAGTGGGCGGATGGCTATACGATTTCCCGACTGATCAAGGGCGGCTGGCATCTGGCCGGCGGGCACGGCGACGTCGACCCCGAGCAGGCGCTCGCCGACATGGCGGCCTTTGTCGAGGCCGGCATCACCACCTTCGATTGCGCCGATATCTACACCGGGGTCGAAGCGCTGATCGGTCGCTTTCGCGCGCGCTATCCCGCGCACGCGGCGCGCCTGCAGGTGCACACGAAGTTCGTCCCCGATTTGGATCGGCTGGCGACGCTCGATCGTGCCTACGTCACGGCCATCATCGATCGCTCGCTGCAGCGCTTGGGCGTTCAGCAGTTGGACCTCGTGCAGTTCCACTGGTGGGACTACCGCATCCCGGGCTACGTCGAGGCCGCGCAGGAACTGCAACGCTTGCAGACGGCGGGCAAGATCGCGCGCATCGGCGTCACGAACTTCGACACCGTTCGCCTGCAGGAGATCTTAAGCGCTGGCGTACCCGTTGCGGCCCTCCAGTTGCAGTACTCCGTGCTCGATCATCGCCCCGAGCACGGGATGGTGGATCTGTGCGCGGCGAACAACATCGCGTTGTTGTGCTACGGCACCGTCGCGGGCGGGTTCCTCTCGAATCGCTGGCTCGGACGGGAGAGCCCGGTCGAACCGATGGCCAACCGCTCGCTCGTCAAGTACCGACTCATCATCGACGACTTCGGCGGCTGGGCGCTGTATCAGGAACTGCTTGCGGTGCTTGCGGACATCGCGCGCGCCCACGGCACCGATATCGCGACCGTGGCGACGCGGGTGGTCCTCGATCGCCCGGGCGTGTCGGCGGCGATCGTCGGTGCGACGAACACCGCGCACCTCGCGGAGCACGCCGCGATCGATGCGCTCGCACTCACCGCGGCCGACCGTGCGCGGATCGCCGCCGTGCTCGCCCGACGCACCGGTCCGTCCGGCGACGTCTACAGCCTCGAACGCGATCAGAGCGGTCCTCACGGCCGCATCATGAAGTACAACCTCAACGAATCCGCACCCAGCGGATCGCCCCCCCCAGCACGGGTGACCGACGGGCCGATCGCGGCCCCGACGCGCACACCGAAGGAGATCGAACGATGAACACCACCCTCAAAAACGCTGTGCTTCGCAGCCTGACCACCGCCGCGGTGCTCGGCAGCACCCTCTTGGCGCCGTCGGTCCGCGCGGCCGAGAGCGCGCCTGCGCACCCCATCGCGTCGGCCGACACCTTGACCGAAATCGTCGTGACCGCCGAGAAGCGCACCTCGACCGTGCAGAAGACGCCGATCAGCATCACCGCGATCGACGGTGCCGCACTCGAGGCGCAGGGCATCGCCAACTTGACGACGGTCGCTCAGCAAGTGCCCGGTATCTCGTTCAAGACCTCGGGCCCCGGTCAGACGGAGTTTGAGATGCGCGGTTTGACGTCCACCGGTGGCGAGTCGCCGACCGTGGGGTTCTACCTCGATGACGCGGTGCTCACGCCGGCCGCGATGGCCCAGAACGGCAAGACGGTGATCGATCCGAGCTTGTACGATCTGGCGCGCATCGAAGTGCTGCGCGGTCCGCAGGGCACGCTGTACGGCGCGGGCTCCATGGGCGGTACGATCAAGCTGATCACCAATCAGCCCGACACCCACGCGTTCGCCGGCAGTGCGCAGGGCATCTTCACCACGACGGCAAACGGCGGCGGGTTCAACCACACCGAAAACGCGATGCTCAACCTGCCGATTCAAGACGGCGTGGCGGCGTTGCGACTCGTCGGCACGGACAAGTCGGTCGACGGCTGGATTGACCGCGTGGTCCTGAACCCGTTCCCGACCGAGGTGAACAACAGCACGCAACGCGGTGACGTGGCCGGGACTCCGCCGTCGGCGGTGATCCAGCACTCGAACACCGAGACGCTGCGCGGTGGCCGCGCGACCTTACTCGTCACGCCGTCGGATCGCCTCAGCATCACGGCGAGTTTCATGCACCAGGCGATCAATCAGGACGGGGCGAGCACCATCGATGCGCCGCCGCTCAACGAGGCGCACTACCAGCCCTACGACGTTGCCGAGCCGTTCAAGGACACCTTCAACCTGGCCTCGCTGACCGTCAAGGTCGACTTCGACGCGTTCCAGTTGGTCTCGGCCACCGCGAACTGGGATCGCGAGCAGGATCAGACGCAAGACATCTCGGAGGCGATGCAGTACTACATCGGCGGCTTCTTCGGTCCGCAAGCGGCGTTCCCGTTCGGCACGACCCAGACGGTGACCGAGGGCGGCAACACCTGGTATGGCTTTGGACCCGGCACCATCAGCGAAGACGATTCGACGCATCAGTTCAGCGAAGAGCTGCGCTTGACGTCCACGGGCAGTGGCCCGCTGCAGTGGATTGCCGGCGGCTACTACAGCCACTACGGCGCGACCTCGCACGTCTACTCGTTCTACCCGGTCAGTGACGTCGGCTTCAACGGCGATTTCGGCACCAACAACCTCGCCGACAATCACCGCCAGCTGTCGATCGACCAGTACGCCCTCTTCGGGGAGGCGTCCTACGCGTTCGCCGATCACCTCAAAGCCACCGTGGGTGCGCGGTACTACGGCTACCACAGCGACTCGGCGACAAGCGTGAGCGGTGTGTCGGCGAACGGCACGAACGCCACGCTCTACGGCCGCGCGCAAAACTCCGGTGTGACCCCGAAGCTGAACCTCGCGTACACCCCGGACGACAACAGCACCACCTACGCGACGATCTCGAAGGGGTTCCGTCCGGGTGGTCCGAACTCGCCGATTCCGGTGCCGCCGTGCCCGGGTGCCGCGCCGACGCAGTTCGGTCCGGACAATGTCTGGAACTACGAAGTGGGCCAGAAGTCGCGCTTCGCCGACGGACACGCCACCGTCGCCGGTGCGGTGTACTACGAGAACTGGTCGGACGTGCAACAGCAGGTCGCGCCGGGCTGTGGCTTCAAGTACACGGCGAACGCGGGTAAGGCGCGCGTGTACGGCGCGGAGCTGGAGTTGTCGGTGCTGTTGGCCGAGGGCGTGACGTTCTCGCAGAACGTCGCGTACACGAACGCCGCCAACGCCGAAACGGTGCCGCTCGCCGGTGTCACCTCGGGGGACCGTCTCCTCGACGTGCCGACCTGGACGGCGAACACGAGCCTCAACTACCGCACGACGGTGGGGGCGAACCTCGCCATGGTCGCGCGCATCAACAACAGTTACGTGGGCTCGATGCAGGACATCACCTACACGCGCAACACGCTGCCGTCCTACGACCTCGTCGCCGCGCGCATTGGGCTTGAGGCCGGCCGTTGGTCGGCGTACCTGCTCAGCGATAACGCCACCAACAAGAAGGCGTTGCTCAGCAACACCGGCGCGTTGTCGGCGAACGTGCCGATCTTGCAGCGCGTGGCGACGGTCCAGCCGCGCACGATCGGCCTCGACCTCGCGTACCGCTTCTGACCGTGGCGGCGCGACCGGCCGAGACGTCCGCACACGGCGCCGGGGCTTCGTACCCGGCGCCGGGGTACGCGTGGTACTGCGTCGCGATCCTGATCGGGACGGCGATCTTGTCGTACACCGACCGACAGGTCTTGAGCCTGTTGGTCGACCCCGTTCGCGCCGAACTCGGCGTCAGCGACACGCAGATCAGCTTGCTGCTCGGCACCGCCTTTGCGGTGATCTACGGCGTCGCAGGCATCCCACTCGGCTGGCTCGCGGATCGGCGCTCGCGCCGCAACCTGATCTTCGTCGGCGTGGTGGTCTGGAGCCTCGGCACGCTCGCGTGCGCCGCAGCCTCGAGTTTTGCGGGGCTCTTTCTGGCGCGCGTCGTGGTCGGCCTTGGCGAGTCGGTGCTCTCGCCGGCGGCGATCTCGCTGATCAGCGATGCGTTCCCGCCGCAGCGGCGTGGGCTGGCGGTCGGGGCGTTCTTGAGCGGCATTGCGATCGGTAGCGGCGCCTCGATCCTGATCGGTGGCGCGGCGTTGCACGCCGTGCACGCCGGCGTGCTGGCCGGTACGCTGCTCGCGGGGATCACGCCGTGGCGATTGGTGTTGCTGCTCGTCGGGGCACCGGGACTCGTCTGGTCGTTGGCGATCCTCACCATTCGCGAACCGGCGCGTCAGCAGAGCGAGGCGGTGGTCGCAGGCGCAGGGCACAGTGTCCTCCAGGCCTTCCGCGTGGCGGCGCCCGTGTACGCGGTCGTGGCGATGGCGTCGCTGCTCGATAACGCGGTGGGGGCGTGGTCGCCGACGTTGATCATCCGTCACTTTGGCCGCGACGCCGGCGATGTGGGGCTCACGCTGGGGCTGCTGCTCACGGTGGGCTTTGGGATCGGTGTGCTTCTCGGCGGCTGGCTCTCGGATCGGGCCGCGCGTCATCCCTCGGGCCACGGCAAGTTGCGGGTGTGTCTTGCGGCTGCCGTCCTGATCCTCCCGGTGGCATGGGCGATGACGTCCGACCGCTACACGGTCGTGATGGCGGCCGTGCCGATGTACTTCCTGCTCTCGGGTGCCGTCACCGCCTGCGGGTTCTCGGCGATCCTGGATGCGGTGCCGGGGGCCCAGCGTGGGGTCGCGATGGCCATCAGTTTCTTTTTGAACGTCGCCATTGGGGCGGGCGTGGGGCCGACGGCTGTGGCGATCCTCAGCGAGCACGGGTTCAGCGGAAGCGGGGCCTTGGGGCTCGCACTCGCCGTCACGACCGCCGTCGGTTGCCTGATCAACGTGCTGATTTTGGGTGCGCGGATGCGCGCGCCGGCGGTGCAGGCGGCGGCGTAGGCGTTCGTGACGCCGTACGCCGCACCCCGGTGTCGGGGTTCGGCAGCGCCCCCCTGTTGTCGCCCCCCCGTCCCTTCTTGATTGCGCATAGACTTTATAGTTGCGTATAGACTGGCTAATATTGCGCATAGACGGTGGGCGAGGCGCAAGGTCATGGCCAATCAGTTCCCAGACGACGCGCTCGAGGCGATCGAGGCCATCGTCCGCGACCATCCGGCGGGGCTGAGTGCCGCCCAAATACAGGCGTCCTTACCGGAGCCGATCGCACCACGCACGCTGCAATACCGACTTCGCCATTTGGTGAACGAGGCGTCGCTCGTCCGTGAGAGCAGTGGACGATGGGCGCGCTACCGGGTCAGCGACCCGACGGGGCTGCCGCCGACGGCCCGATCCGATGCGCGGAGTGACGTTCCGCTGACGCCAGCGGGCCTCGCCGTCCGCGACGCGGTCCGCCAGCCGTTGTCCCGACGCCGGCCGGTGGGATACGACCCGGGTTTCCTCACGCGTTACGAGCCCAACCGAACCTTCTACCTGACGACGGAAGAGCGCGCCCATCTCGCCGAGGTCGGCCAGCAACCCACGGCGCCGTTACCGGCCGGTACCTTTGCGCAGCGCATCCTCGCGCGGCTGCTCATCGACCTGTCGTGGAATTCGAGTCGCTTGGAGGGGAACACCTACACGCTCCTCGACACGCAGCGCCTGATCGATTTCGGTGTGATGGCCGAGGGGCACACCGCTCTCGAAGCCCGAATGATTCTCAACCACAAAGAGGCGATTGAGTTCTTGGTGGGCTCGGCCGGCGATATCGGCTTTGACCGCTACACGATCCTCAACGTGCACGCATTGCTCGCGCAGGATCTGCTCGCGGACCCGGCGGCGGCAGGGCGATTACGGCATATCAGCGTCGGCACCGGCGGGTCGGTCTTTCATCCACTGGACGTGCCGCAACAGATTGACGAGGGTTTCAATCGCCTCTTGAGGACCGCGGCGGCGATTCAGGATCCCTTCGAGAAAGCCTTCTTCGTGATGGTGCAGTTGCCCTATTTGCAGCCGTTCGATGACGTCAACAAGCGGGTCTCGCGCTTAGCCGCCAATATCCCGTTTATCCAAAAAAACCTGACGCCCTTGTCGTTCACGGAGGTGCCCGCACAGACGTATGTGGAAGCCCTGCTCGGCGTGTACGAACTGCAAGACGTGGCGTTGTGCAAAGAGGTCTACGTGTGGGCGTATGAGCGCTCCGCCCTGCGTTATGCCGCGGTGCGCCAATCCATTGGCGAGCCCGACCCGTTTCGGATCCGCTATCGCGAGCCGCTGTCGGAACTGATCGCGAGGCTGGTGCGCGAGCGCGTGCCGCGCATCGACGTGATTGCCGCGATTCGAGCGTGGGTCGCTGACGCGATACCGCCCGAAGACGCGGAACGCTTCGCTGTCATGGCGGAGTCGGAATTACTGAACCTCCATGAAGGGAACATCGCGCGCTACCGTCTGCGCCGATCGGAATGGTTCGCGTGGCAGGCCGACTGGGATGCGGCGAACGAGCGCGGTACTCGCCGCTGAACGCGCCTGAGCCCTCACGGCGCCCGCACCGACTCTGTCGGCTAACGGCGGGCGCGGCGGCGCCGATGGGGGCCGCGCTCAACTGAGTCCAAAGCGGCGGAAGAACCAGGTTTTCATGAGTTGCGTGAGGGTCAGATAGCCGAGCAGGATCAGCCCGAGCCAGCCGTAGAACGACCCCGGCAGCGCGACAAACCCGAGCGCGCCGGCAAACGGCGAGGAGGGCAGCCACAGGCCCACCGCACAGATGACGAGACTCGTCGCCATCAGCGACCAGCTGGCGCGGCTTTGCAGAAACGGGATCTGACGCGTGCGGATGATGTGAATGATCAGGGTCTGTGAGAGCAGCGATTCCACGAACCAACCGGTCTGGAAGAAGGGCGCGTCGGCCGCGGTGATCGTCCCGTAGCCAAAATACAGCAGGGCGTAGGTCGCGTAGTCGAACAGCGAACTGACAGGGCCGATGAACAGCATGAACCGACCGATGTTCCCCAGCTCCCAGCGCCGTGGCTTCACCAAGTACTCGTCATCGACGACGTCCGTCGGAATCGCCGTTTGGGAGAAGTCGTAGAGCAGATTGTTCGTCAGCACCTGAACGGGGGCCATGGGCAAGAAGGGCAGCCAGGCGCTCGCGCCGATGACGCTGAACATGTTGCCGAAGTTGGAGCTCGCACCCATGCGGATGTACTTGATGATGTTGCCGAAGACCTTGCGACCTTCGATGACGCCTTCGTCGAGCACGAGCAGGCTCTTCTCCAACAAGATGATGTCCGCCGACTCCTTGGCGATGTCGACGGCGGAGTCGACCGAGATGCCGACGTCGGCGGCTTTCAAGGCCGGCCCGTCGTTGATGCCGTCGCCCAAAAAACCCACGACGTGCCCCGAAGCCTGCAGTGCCCGGATCACGTCGGCTTTTTGGGAGGGCGAGAGTTTGGCCAACACGGTGGCGTGCTCGACGATGGGGCGCATCGCGTCTTGCGTCAGCCCGTCGAGGTCCGGTCCCAGCACGACCGCCGTCACGGGCAGCCCCACCTGCTGACAGATCCGTCGCGTCACAACGGCGTTGTCGCCGGTCAGTACTTTGACCGCGACGCCGTGCGCGGCGAGCGCTGAGAGCGCGTCCCGTACGCTGTCTTTGGGTGGATCCAAGAACGCGATGTACCCGAGCAGGGTGAGGTCGGTCTCGTCGGCCACGCTGCAGGTGGTTTGGCTCGCCGGCAAGACGCGGTAGGCGAGTGCGATGACGCGAAAGCCGTCCTCGTTCAGGGCAAGGCTCGTGGCCTGCAGTGCATTGCGGTGCGCCTCGTCCAAGGGATACACCGAGTCGCCCGAGCGCCCAAAGCGCGAGATCGCATAGACCTCCTCAACAGCGCCCTTGCAGATCAGGAGACGCTGCCCGTGGCCCTCGACCGCGACTGACATGCGCCGGCGGTTGAAGTCGAAGGGCACTTCATCGAACTTGCCGTACTCGGCGGCGATAGCGCTCAAGCGCTGTGCGTCCGGATGGTTTAGCACCGCGACGTCGAGCAGGTTCTTGAGGCCGGATTGGTGGTGGCTGTTCAGGTAGGCGTACAGCAGCACTTCGTCGCTGTCGGCGCCGTCAAGATCGACGTGTTTCTCCAGGATGATGCGATCCTGCGTGAGCGTGCCGGTCTTGTCGGTGCACAGCACGTCCATCGCGCCAAAGTTTTGGATCGCGTTCAGGCGCTTCACGATGACCTTCTTCCGGGACATCGCAAGCGCACCCTTGCCGAGGTTCACCGTGACGATCATCGGCAGCATTTCCGGCGTGAGCCCGACGGCGACCGCGACGGCGAATAAGAACGCTTCGATCCAGTTGCCCTTGGTCCAGCCGTTGATCACAAAGACGAGCGGCGCCATCACGATGATGAAGCGGATCATGAGCCACGCAAAGCGCGATACGCCGCGATCAAAATCAGTCATCGTGCGCTCGCCGGCGATGACGTCGGCCAAGGCCCCGAAATAGGCGTGCGACCCGGTCAGCACGACCACCGCCGTGGCACTGCCGCTGATCACGCTCGTGCCCATAAAACACAGGTTCGTGAGGCGGCCGGGATCGGCGCTCGGTTGGGCGATGGCGCTCGGGTCTTTGTCGACCGGCAGCGCTTCGCCGGTGAGCGCCGACTCACTCACGAAGAGGTCCTTGGCGCTCAGCAGCCGCACATCGGCCGGGACGATATCGCCCGCCGATAAGTGCACGATATCCCCCGGCACCAGATCCTGTATCGGTACCTCCGTCCACGGCGCGGGATCCGTCGATGGCGCGTCGGCGTTGCGCCGGCGCACGGTGGCCGAGGTGTGGACCATCGCGCGCAGTTTCTCAGCCGCTTGATTCGAACGGTGTTCCTGCAGAAAGGCGAGGGACACGCTCAGGATGACCATGAGCACGATGATGGTCGCCGCATCGTGATCACCGATCAGCCAGGAGGCGGTCGCGAGCAGCAGCAACAGGATATTGAGCGGGTTGGACAGGCGCGTCAGGAGTCCGGCGAGGATCCCCTGCGATTGCTCGCGGGCGATTCGGTTCGGGCCGTGCGTGCGCAGGCGCTCGGCGGCCTCGTCGGTGCCGAGGCCGTCGAGCGAGCTCGACTGCGCGGCGAGCGTCTCGGTGGGCGTGAGGGCCGCGGTCGTGACGAGCACGGCCGGTAATCGGATCGTTGTGGGGTGTCGGGTCGAGGCCCGTGCGGGTGCCTTGGTCTCTCGTCCGGTGATGAAGACGTCTCGCCAGTGCCGCCAACTCATCGGTGCTCTCCCCGTCGGTCTCAGCCCTTATCGCAGGGTGCCTCCTGCGCCGCAATAGCGGTTCAGCGCAAGCGGGTCGCCGACGCTCGCCCGGTCCATTGCAGCGCCACGACGGCGAGGAGCGCCAGTAGGCCGTTGGCGACGAGCGTGCTGCGCACCCCCCAATCCGCGACGGCCCACCCGCTCAAGAGGCTGCCGCAGGCGCCGCCACCGCGGGCGCAGAGCATGAAGAGCGCCACGCTCTGGCCGCGTGCCGGCGCCGGGGTTTCGGATTGCAGCAGCGTATTGGCCGCCGAGTGGCTTACCGTCATCGCCACGCCCGCACACGCAAAGCCGATGGGGGCGAGCGCGGCCACCGGGTTGAGCGCGCTGACCACGACGCTGATCGCGAGCAGGGTGGCGCCGACGAGGCTGATCCGTTGCCGATCGTGCCGCGCCTCCACGGCCGCCAAGCCCACCGCACCCGCAAGGCCGCCAATGCCGAAGGCGGTCAGGGCCGTGCCGAAGTCGCTGACGGTCCCGTGGAACACCTGCTTCACCAGCACCGGACTGAAGGTCACGATGGGACTCAAGAGCACACTGGTCACCAGGGTCGTGAGGAGTGCGCCGCGTAGGCGCGGTTGCCGGGTGATATCGCGCAACGTGTTCGTCAGTCGGCGCCAGTGCAGCCGTTCGGCGGGTGCCCGGCGTACCCCCGCGCTCGGCAGGATCCACAGCGCGACCAGAATGAACGGCAGGTACGACAGCGCGCTGACCCCAAAGGCACCCGCGGCACCGACGCGCGCCATGAGCACGCCGGCGATGGCAGGACCGACGATGCGCGCGAGGTTGAACTGCACTGCGTTCAGCGCGATGGCCGTCGGCACTTCGTCGGGTTGCACGATGCTCGGTGCGATGGACTGGAACGACGGCATCGAGAGGGCATCGGTGATGCCCACGACGAGCGACAGCAGAATGATCATCTCCGGTCGGAGGCGGTGTGCTTCCCACAGCACGATGATCAGGATCGGGCAGAGCATCTGCAGCGACTGGAAGCCCGCGATCACGCGACGTCGATCGCGCGTGTCGGCGAGTAGACCGCCGATCAGCGTGAGCGCAAAGATCGGGGCGCCCATCGCGAAGGCATCCAGTCCGAGCAGAAACGGAGAAGCGCCCAAGCTGAGCAGCAGCCAAGGCTGGGCGACCGACTGCGCCCACGTGCCGATGTTCGACAGGAGGCTCGAAAAAAAGAACGTCCCGAAGCGACGCGAGCGCAGCAGCGCGATGGACTGTTGCCAACCGGTCGTCTGCATGGACCGAGCCTCCCAACGGCCGCCTAGCCTCGCCTGCGCGAGCGTCGGCGATCAGGATGCGCCGTCGGGGGGCGGGGCGCACCCTGTTGAAAGTGCCGATGCGCCGCGCGGTGAGTGCGCGGCCGACACGCCACTCCCTCTAGAGGCGCGCGCCGCTCAGCGCGTCAAAGGCGTGTAACTGGGCGTTGTCGAGTTCGAGCGGCACCCGCTCGCCGAAGGCCGGGATGCGCCGACTCGCCAGTCGCGCGATGAGCCGCGCCTCGGGAAAGGCCAGATGCACGAGGGACTCCGCACCGATGGTCTCGGCGATCTCGGCCGGCGCCTCGACCGACACGGCGCGTTCGTGCGGCAGTCGGCCGGGCTCGTGGACGTGCTCGGGTCGGATGCCGATCAGCACGGCGCGTGCCGGTTGGCCGGCGAGCCCACGGAGGGTGCCGGTCAGCGGCACACGAAAGCCGGCTCCCACCGCCGACGCACCGTCGGTGGTCGCCGGCAGTAAGTTCATGGGCGGCGAGCCCATGAAGTGCGCGACGAAGGCGTTGGCCGGGCGATCGTAGATCTCGAGCGGCGTGCCCACCTGCATCAGGTTCGGCGTCCCCGCGGCGCCGGTGGGGGCGAGCACGGCGATGCGATGACCCAAGGTCATTGCCTCCACCTGGTCGTGCGTCACGTAGACGGTGGTCGTCGCCAGCGCTTTTTGCAGACGTGCGAGCTCGGCACGCATCTGCACGCGCAGTTCGGCATCGAGGTTCGAGAGCGGTTCGTCGAAGAGGAACACCGACGGTTGGCGCACCAGCGCTCGGCCGAGGGCGACGCGTTGCCGCTGACCGCCGGAGAGGGCGGCGGGTTTGCGCTCGAGGAGCGCCGACAGACCCAAGGTCTCGGCCGCGGCGGCGACGCGCTCGCGGATCTGTGCGGCCGGCGTGCCACGGATCGACAAGGAGAACCCGATGTTCTCGGCCACGCTCATGTGCGGGTAGAGGGCGTAGCTCTGGAAGACCATCGCGACATCCCGATCCTTCGGGGCGATCGCCGCCACGTCCCGTCCGCCGATGGTGAGCGTGCCGCTCGAGAGGGCTTCAAGGCCCGCAATCAGGCGCAGTGCCGTCGACTTGCCGCAGCCCGAGGGGCCGACCAGGACCATGAACTCCCGATCGGCGACGCTGAGCGTCAGATCGGTGAGGACGGGCGTGCCGCCGAAGGTCTTCGAGATGTTCGTAAAGCCGATCGCCGCCATCGTGGGCCCCCTCTCAATCGGGGTCAGTGTTGCCGCTGACGGGGCATTCGGCAAGGACGCGGCGTCCTTTTCGACTGCAATCGTTTGCGCTCAATTCTGTGGTGCCGATGCAACGTTGCGCCGGCGATCCCCGTTATGAAAAATCTTTGCAACCGGCCCTGAGTCCGCGCTAGTCTTGGTAACAGAACATAAGTAACCGGTTACATCGCGAGTGTAAGCGGTTACGACAGAGGGGGCGAGGGGAGTGGCAGCTACACTTCGAGACGTTGCGCGGGAAGCGCGCGTCTCGACGGCTACAGTGTCGCGCGTAATCAACGGTCACGGGAACGTGAACGGAGAGACGCGCGCGCGCATCTTGGGTGTGATCGACCGGTTGCGGTACATCCCCGACAGCGCCGCGCGTTCGCTCTCGACCGGCCTCACGCACACCATCGGCGTGCTCCTGCCCGATCTGCACGGCGAGTTCTTCTCGGAGATCATCCGCGGTATCGACCAAGCGGCACGCCGTCGCGGGTTGCACCTGCTCTTATCCGGCGTGCACGGCTCGGCCGAGGAGACGGGGCGCGCGGTGCGCGCGCTCAAAGGCCGCGTCGACGGCCTCCTGATCATGTCGCCTTACGCGGACTCGGCCTTTCTGAGCGATTACTCGCACGACGGCACGCCGGCCGTCGTCATCAATTCCCCCGTGCGTGGCGAGAGCCATTCGTCGTTCGGCGTGGACAACCGCGGCGGTGCTCAGGCGATGGTCGAGCACCTGGTCGGCATCGGACATCGACGCATTGCGTTTATCGCAGGTCCCCGCGACAACTTCGATGCCACCGAGCGCTTGGCAGGCTACTGCGAAGCGATCGCTGCGCAACCCGAGGTGCGCGAGCACGTGTTACCCGGGGATTTTTCCGAGGAGTCCGGGGCGCAGGCCGCGGCGCGCCTCTTGGCGTTGGACGAGCGTCCCGACGCCGTGTTCGCGGCCAACGACATGATGGCCTTGGGCTGTCTGCGCGTGCTGCGCGCGGCGGGCGTCGCGGTCCCGGAGGACGTGGCGATCGTCGGCTTCGACGACATCCCGATGGCCCGATACGTGGCGCCGGCGCTCACGACCGTGCGCGTGCCCATGGCAGAACTGGGCGCGCGGGCCTTGGACGGCTTGGCCGATGCCATCGGCACCGATCGGGCGCGCGCCTCCACGCGGACGCTGCCGACTGAGCTTGTGGTGCGTGACTCCTGCCGGGCGCGCGCCTCATGAGCGCCGACGGCTGCGTGGGCGTGCGAACGGCCAATCGGTGGCACGCGCCGGTGAGTCGCTTTGCTCTGAAAAGTTTTGCCAAGGTATCGTCCGCGCGGCTACGCTGCGCGCCACAAAACGCGTCGTCGCCCGGGTATCCGGCTGACGATGCGGACGATGCGAGGGGGTGGAATGAGGGGGTTCGTCGAACGACGTCGAGCAGCGCTCGGCGACTCGGCCGTACGGACGCAGCGCGCTCTATCCCGCCCGTACCGCGTGAGCGATTCCGAACCGGACCCGACGGTCTGCCACCGGCGCGGGCCGGCGGCAGGTCGGCTGTTTTTGCAGATAACGATTCAACACAGAGGAAGACCAATCCATGACTAAGCGTCTGTCAACCGTAACGAACCGCACCGGTGCCGTTACTCTCGCGGCGGCGGTCGCCGCGATTTTGGCCGGCCCGCGCGTCAGCTACGCGCAAACCGCCAACGCGACGTTGCAGGGCACCGCGCCGGCGAACACCGAAGTCGTCGCGACGAACCGTGCGACGGGTTTCACGCGTAAGACGAAGGCCGGTTCCGACGGCTCGTACACCCTGTTGGGTCTGCCCCCGGGCACCTACGCGGTCAGCGCGGGCAAGGGCACCGAGCGCGATATCGTCCTGTCGGTCGCCACCACCTCGACGCTCGATCTCGCGCTCCTCGACTCGGTCGTGGTGAGCGGTTCGCGTCTGGTCGAGGTCAAGACCCCGCAGATCTCGAACATCGTTTCGCTGCAAGAAATTCAGACGGTCCCGCAGTTGACGCGCAACTTCTTGGAGTTCGCCGACACGGTGCCGGGCGCCATCTTCAACGTCGCGCCGAACGGCGCCACCACCTTCCGCTCGGGCGGTGACGGTCCGGACTCGGTGAACATCTTCATCGACGGTATCGGTCAGAAGGGCTATGTCCGCAGCGGCCAGGCCGGTCAGTCCGACGGCAGCCAGGGCAACCCGTTCCCGCAGCTCGCCATTCAGGAATACAAGGTCATCACGTCCAACTACGGCGCGGAATTCGACCAGCTCTCGAGCGCCGCCATCGCGGCCGTGACGAAGTCCGGTACCAACGAGTTCCACGGCGAATTCTTCGGCACCTACTCGAGCGACAGCCTGCGCGCGGAAACGCCGTCGGAAGAAGCGGCGGGTAATAAGGTCCAGTCGAAGGACAAGGAATACGGCTTCGCGCTCGGCGGTCCGATCATTCAGGACAAGATGCATTTCTTCGTCACCTACGAAGGCAAGGATTACTCCCAGCCTGTCGCGGTGACCTACGCCGGCACGCCGCCGGCGGCCATCATCGCCGCCTTGCCGCAGAGCGTGCAGGCGCAGGTGGGTCCGTCGTCGATTCCGTTCACCGAGAAGTTGGTGTTCGGCAAGATCGATTACGAACCGACCGCCAACGACCGTTTCGAATTCTCGGTAAAGACCCGTCAGGAAAATTCGGACGGCAACGGCGCCGGCGTCGGTCAGGCCGCGTCGACGACGGTCACCACCCGCAACACCGACTACCGCTACGACGTCCGCTGGCAGCACAACGCCGATCGTTGGTTCAACGAAGCCGTCATTGCCGAGGAAAATTCGTTCTACCGTCCGACCGCGGCGAATTATTCGTCGAACGGTGCGGACTACACCTGGCTGTTCAACGGCAATAACCAGGGCCTCCTCAACACGGGCGGCGCGGATCCGCGTGCGACGCAGGACAAGGGCCAGAAGGGCTTCTCGTTCCAGGACGATCTGACCTTCGCCGACGTGGCGCTCGGCACGGGTAAGCACACGTTCAAGATGGGCGTGAAGGTCAAGGCCGTGCAGTTGACCGCCATGGACGCCTGCTCGACCTGCTACCCGGTGTTCAGCTACAACGTCGACCCGGTCACGGGTGTGGAGAGCTCGCCGTACTCGGCAACCTTCACCGGCATTCCGGCGAGCGTCAACGGCCAGCCGCTGGCGAGCGCCGTGGCGAAGTCGAACGACCGTCAGTACGGCCTCTACTTCCAGGACGACTGGACCGTCAACAAGAAGCTGACGCTGAACTTGGGTGTCCGTTGGGACTACGAACAGAATCCGACCTACCTCGATTGGCAGACGCCGGATCTGATTCGCAACCTGTTCTCGCAGCAGTCGCCGACCGCGGGTCTGACCTGGGCGCAGTACTACGCGCAGGGCCCGTTTGGCTACAACATCAACGACTACATGAGCAACGGCTCGCAGCGTAAAGCCTACGCCGGCGAGATCCAGCCGCGTCTCGGCTTCTCCTACGACATCGCGGGCGACCAGAAGAACGTCATCGTCGGTGGCATCGGCCGCTCGTACGACCGTGACCTGTTCGACTACCTGCAGTTGGAGCAGACCAAGCTCGCGACCTCGGTGCCGACCGTGTACTTCAACACGCCGAGCCACCCGTGCACGGTCAACGGCCTGAGCTGCTTGACCTGGAACCCGGCGTACGCCAACGGTCCGGGCGCGTTGCAGAACGTCGTGGCCGGTACGGTCGGTGACGTGTACCTCTTCAACAACAACCTGAAGGTGCCGTACTCCGACCAGTTCAGCTTGGGTATCCGTTCGCGGATCGGCGACTGGAACACGAGCGCGGTCGTCGCACGCATCAACTCGAAGAACGGGTTGACCTTCGTGGTCGGTAGCCGTGGTGCGGCCGGTCAGTACTACGTGCCGGAGCCGTGGGGTGGTTACGGCACGCCGTGGGACGTGACGCCGGGCGTCACGACGCCGGTCGGCATGACCAACAACCTCGTGTTGACGGATAACGACGTCGAGATCCGTACCACGCAGTTGTTGTTGAGTGCGGAAAAGCCGTTCACCAACGAGTCGGGCTGGGGCCTCAAGGTGTCGTACACCTTCACCGAGGCGTACACGAACTCCATCCCGAACAACATGGAAGGCAACTTCACCAACACCGAGTTCTCGGTGGACTATCCGTTCACGCGCTTCGCGCCGTTCCTGCAATCGACCAACGCGCCGAAGCATCGCTTGGTCGCGAGCGGATCCGTCGCGCTGCCGTGGGACCTGATTTTGGGTGGCAAGTTGACCCTCTCGACGCCGATGCCGGGTTGGGATTCGCGTTGCCGTCCGCAGCCGTCCTCGGGTGCCCCGAACCTCGGGCCCTTGGGACAGCCGTGTGACGACATCACGTTGGCACCGAACGTGAAGATCGCCTACAAGAGCTTGGATCTGCAGTTGACCAAGAACTTCAAGTTCGCGAACTCGTTCAGCGCTTACGTCCGTGCGGACGTGCTGAACGTCTTCAACAGCGCCAACTTGGTGGACCAGAACACGACGTACAACTCCGACGGTACGCCGGCCAGCCACTACTACAACCCGACGGGCAACATTGCGAACAGCACGCGCACGTTGCGGATGACGGTGGGTGGTAAGTTCTAAGCCTCGCGAGACGGTCCGATGTGCAAAGCCATGCTTTGGCTTCGGCCGACTGGGTTGAGGTGAGACGGGCCCGGACGCGCGAGCGTCCGGGCCTCTTTATTCGAATCAGGTGCGTATGAGCGCGGAACCCCTCAAGTCCATCGTCATTGTCGGTGGCGGTACCGCCGGCTGGATGTCGGCGGCGGCGTTGGTCAATGCCTTGCAAAACCGGTGTCAGGTGCGACTCATCGAGTCGGAAGAAATCGGCACCGTCGGTGTCGGCGAAGCGACGATTCCGGCCATGCGCATCTTCAATGACACCTTGGGCCTGCGCGAGGCGGAGTTTGTCCGCGAGGTCAAAGGCACGTTCAAACTCGGTATCGAGTTCCGCAATTGGGGTCAACTCGGGGACTCGTACTTTCACGGCTTCGGCCATCTCGGGCACGACTACGGCCCGCACGCCTTCCACCAGCTGTGGCTGCATCAGATGCTCGCGGGGAAGGGCGACGATTTAGGCGCGTACTCGCTGCACAGCGTGGCGGCCCCGCAAGGGCGCTTTATGACGTCGCCGAGCGATGCGCCGGTCAATTCACCGCTGCGCGATTTCCCGCACGCCTACCATTTTGACGCGGGCTTGTACGCGAAGTACTTGCGCCGCTACGCCGAGCAGCGCGGCGTGAAGCGCACCGAAGGGCGCGTCGTGCGCGTCGACCTGCGCGAGCCGGACGGCTTTATCGACGCGGTCGTGCTCGAATCGGGCGAGCGCGTCACCGCGGATTTCTTCATCGATTGCTCGGGCTTCCAGGGGCTTTTGATCGAGCAAGCCCTGCACACGGGCTACGTCGATTGGACGCACTGGTTGCCGTGCGACCGCGCGGTGGCGGTGCCCTGCGCCAAGACGGGACCCGCGAAACCCTACACGATCTCAACCGCCCACAAGGCCGGTTGGCAGTGGCGCATTCCGCTGCAGCACCGCACCGGCAACGGTCACGTCTTTTGCAGCGCCTATACGAGCGAGGACGAGGCGACCGCCACGCTGTTGGGCAATCTGGACGGTACGCCTCTGGCGGACCCACGCGTGCTGAAGTTCACGACGGGGCATCGGCGCCAGTTCTGGAACCGTAACTGCCTCGCGATCGGTCTCGCCAGCGGCTTCATGGAGCCGCTTGAGTCGACCAGCATTTACCTGATTCAGTCGGGTATCGGTCGCTTCCTCAACCTGCTGCCGGATCGGCGGATGAGCCCGACGCTCATCCAGCGCTACAACAGTCAGGCGATTTTCGAATTCGAGCGCATCCGCGATTTCTTGATCCTGCATTACTACGCCAACAAACGCGTGGACGCGCCGTTCTGGCAGGCCTGTGCGTCGATGAGCATCCCCGAGTCGCTGCGCGAGAACATCGAGCTCTTCCTCGACAGTGGGCGCTTCTTCCGCAACGCCGAAGAGATGTTCGCGGTCACGAGTTGGGTCCAGGTGATGATCGGGCAGGGGATGATGCCGACGGGATGCCACCCGGGCCTGTACACGCTGCAGCCGGGTGAGGTCGATCGGGTGGTGCAGATGACCCGCCAGGTGATCGCCAACTGCGTTCAGACGTTGCCGATGCACGAGCAGTTTATCGACCGGTATTGCCGGGCGCCGATGTAAGCCCCCGCGGGCGGGTCGGTCCCGCGTCGGGTGGATCGCGACGGGTAGAGACGAGAAGGAGTCCGGGATGGTTCGTCAGAGCGCGGCGTGGGTACTTTCGTGGGCGGTGGCCCTCTCGGCCTGTGCCGGCGGACAGAGCGCGGTGCCGCTGGCGCCGAGCGCGCCACCGACGGCCACCGTGGCACCGGCCTCGACCGCCCAGCTGGACGATCTCGAGCATCGCTCGTTCCAGTATTTCTGGGACTCGGCCAACCCGACGAACGGACTCGTGCCGGATCGCTACCCGACGCCGAGTTTCTCCTCGGTCGCGGCGGTCGGGTTCGCGCTCACCGCGTACACCGTGGGCGCTGAGCGCGGCTGGGTGCCTCGCAGCGACGCGGCGGCGCGCACGCTGACCACGCTGAACTTCCTCCTGAGTCTGCCGCAAGGCGATGCGGCCACCGGCACTGCCGGCTTTCACGGGTATTTCTATCACTTCCTCGACATGTCGACGGGGTTGCGCTATCGCACCAACGAGTTGTCCTCGATCGACACGGCGCTGCTCATGGCCGGGGTGCTCAACGCCGAGCAGTACTACGGCGGCAGTGACGCCACCGAGACGCAGATCCGCAGCGTTGCGGACGCACTGTATCGGCGCGTCGAGTGGGACTTTCTCGCCGACAGCAGCGGGCTGATCGCGATGGGCTGGAAGCCGGACACCGGCGCGTACCCCAACCGCTGGATCGGCTACAACGAGGCGATGCTCTTGTACGTGCTCGCCATCGGCTCACCGACCCATCCGGTGCCGGGGAGCGCGTGGGCGGGCTGGACATCGGGCTACGATCGCACCTGGGGCACGGCGTACGGCCAGACCTTCCTTGGGTTTCCGCCGCTCTTCGGTCACCAGTACTCGCAGCTGTGGATCGACTTTAACGGCATCCAAGACGCCTACATGAAGGCGAAGAACTCCGACTACTTCAAGAACAGTCGGGCCGCGACCTACGCCCAGCAGGCGTACGCCGTGCAAAACACCTTGGGCTATGTGGGCTACGACGCCCACGTCTTCGGGGTCACCGCCTGCGACGGGCCGGGGTCGTTCACCGTCACGGTGAACGGCGTGAGCCGCACCTTCATCGGTTACGCCGGTCGCGGCATGGGTGGGATCAGCACCTACGACGACGGCACGCTCGCTCCGACCGGGGTGGTCTCGTCCTTGCCCTTCGCACCGGAGATCGTGCTGCCGGCGATCAATGCGCTGCTCACGCGCTACGGCACGGATTTGTACGGCACCTACGGATTTTTGGACGCGTTCAACCCCACGGTCCCCGACGGTGCGCCGGTGCAAAGCGGTCGCGTGATCCCCGGCAAAGGTTGGGTCGACGTCGACTACCTCGGCATCGACGAGGGCCCCATCGTCGGGATGATCGAGAACTACCGAACGGGCCTCGTCTGGTCGCAGATGCGCGCGAACCCCTACATCAAGGCCGGCTTGAAGGGGGCGGGGTTCACGGGCGGTTGGGTCGACGCGCCCTGATGCGCCGCTGGCTCGCCCTGCTGCCGCTGTGCGTCGGCCTCGCGGCGTGCGCACCGAAGCCCGCCGGGGTGGAGCTGCGCTTTTGGGCGATGGGGCGCGAGAGCGAAGTGCTCGAGGCGTTGATGCCGGCTTTTGAGGCGGAGCACCCCGGCGTGCACGTGCGGATCGAGTCCCTGCCGTGGACGGCGGCCCACGCGAAACTGTTGACCGCCGTGGCCGGCGATTCGACGCCGGATCTGTGTCAGCTCGGCAACACGTGGGTCGCGGAGCTCGCGGATCTCGGCGCGCTGCGGCCGCTCGATGCGGATCTTGCGCACTCCCACGCCATTCCGCCGACCGATTACTTCCCCGGCATCTGGGACACCAACCGCATTGGCGCGGCGCAGTACGGCGTGCCGTGGTACGTCGACACGCGGCTGCTGTTTTATCGCAAGGACATCCTCGCCGCCGCCGGCTACGACCACGTACCGACCGATTGGGCCACCTTCAAGACGATGCTCGCAACGATTCGCGCGCAGTCGCAGGGGCAGCGCTACGGGATCTTGCTGCCGTTGAACGAGTACGAGCCGATCTTGGCGCTCGCGCTGCAGTCGCCGACGCCGGTGCTTAAAGATCACGCCACGCGCGGTAACTTTTCGAACCCCGATTTCGTGGCGGCCTTTCGCTACTACATCTCGATGTTCGACGAGGGCTTGGCCCCCGCCGTCACCAACGCGCAGATCTCCAACGTCTGGGACGAGTTTGCGCGCGGGTACTTTGCGTTCTACATCACGGGGCCGTGGAACATCGGCGAGTTCCGTCGGCGACTGCCGCCGGCGCTCAACGGCCGCTGGGGCACCGCGCCCTTGCCGGGCCCGCACGGCCCGGATGCCTCCATCGCCGGCGGCGCGAGTCTCGCGATTTTTCGGCGCAGCCGTCACCCGCAGGAAGCCTGGGCGCTTGTCGAGTACTTGAGTCGCCCGGACGTGCAGGAGCGCTTTTACCAACTGACCGGCGATTTGCCGGCCCGCCGCGCCGTCTGGGAGACCGGCTCGGTCCGGAACGACCCGTTGACGGCCGCCTTTCGCGAGCAGCTTGAGCGCGTCCGTCCCGCCCCGCCGGTGGCGGAGTGGGAAGAGATCATGACCGAGCTGCGGCTCGTCGCCGAGCACGTCGTGCGCCACGAGCTCACCCCCGAGGCCGGTGCGGCGGCGCTCGATGAGCGCGCCGATCGCATGCTGGAAAAGCGCCGGGAGCTCGTCGCCACCGGAGCATTGCCGTGAGTCGGGCGGTGTGGGGGTGGTTGTTCGCCGGTCCCGCGCTCGTCGTGATCGTGGTGTTTTTTCTGCTGCCGGTGCTGGCTGCGCTGGTGCTGTCCGTCACCGACTACGACCTCTACGCGATCGCCTCGATCCACAACGTGCGCTTTGTGGGCTTGCGCAACTACGCGGATCTCCTTACGAACCCGCTCTTCTGGCAGGCGCTGGGGAACACCGTGTACTTCGTCGTTGTGGGCGTGCCGTTGAGTCTCGCCGCCTCACTCGGCGGCGCGGTGCTCCTGCACGCGAAGACGGCCCGCTACGCGGGCTTTTTCCGCACCGCGTATTTTGCGCCGTCGGTGACGACGGTGGTCGCGGTCGCGGTCATCTGGCGCTACCTGCTGCACACGCGCTACGGGCTCATCAACTACGCGCTCGCGCAGCTGGGCATCGCGCCGATCGATTGGCTCGGCGATCCGCACTGGGCGATGCCGGCGATCATCCTGTTCGCGGTGTGGAAAAACTTTGGCTACAACCTTGTGATTTTGCTCGCCGCGCTCGGCACGATCCCGGCGGACCTGTACGAGGCCGCCGAACTCGACGGGGCGGGCGCGTGGGCGCAGTTTCGCCACGTGACGGTGCCCGGGATCCGCGGCACGCTCGTCTTCGTCGGCATCCTCACGGTCGCGGGCTACTTCCAGCTCTTTGCCGAGCCCTACGTCATGACCCAAGGCGGTCCGGCGCAGAGCACGCTGTCGGTGCTCTACCTGCTCTACGACGAGGGCTTCAAGTGGTGGAACTTGGGGCGCGCCTCGGCGGTGGCCTTCGTGCTCTTTCTGCTCATGTACGCCACCGCGCTCGTGCAAGCGAAGTTCACCCAGGAGCGTGCGTCGTGAGGCGGCGCGGTCTGTGGGTCAACGCGCTCCTCGTCGTGACGGCTGCGATCACGCTCTTTCCGCTCGTGTGGATGGTCGCGGTGAGCCTGATGCCCACCGGCCAGTCGGCAACCTATCCGCCGCCGCTGTGGCCCACGCACCCCACGTTCGCGCATTACCGCGAACTGTGGAGTCACGCGGGTATGGCACGGCACTTGGCGAACTCGGTGCTCTTGGCGGTGCTCTCAACGCTCTGCGCGCTCACCCTGAACGTCGCGGCGGGCTACGCGTTTGCGAAACTCGAGTTCCCGGGCCGCGCGCGGCTCGAGAAGAGTTTGCTCGCGGCGCTCGTCATTCCGGCGCAGGTGGCGATGTTGCCGCTCTTCTTGGAATTGAAAGCGCTCGGCCTCGTCGACACCTATGCCGGCGTGCTCGTGCCGTCGCTGGCCGGCATCTTCAGCATCTTCCTCGTGCGCCAGGCGGCGCTCGCGATCCCGGGCGAGCTCATCGACGCGGCGCGTCTCGACGGCGCGTCCGAGTGGACCATCTACACGCGCGTGGCGTTGCCGCTGATGCGACCGATGCTGGTGACGCTTGCGGTGTTTACCTTCCTCGGCAGCTGGAACGACTTTCTCTGGCCGCTGATCGTGCTGAACGACTCCGAGCGCTACACCTTGCCGGTGGCCTTGGCGGCGCTGTCGCGCGAGCACGTGCAGGACAACGAACTCATGATGGCCGGTAGCGTCGTGACCGTCGTGCCGGTGCTGGTGCTCTTTCTGAGTTTGCAGCGCTACTACCTCGCGGGCCTCATGGCCGGTGCGGTGAAAGGATGAAGGCGCGCGCGTCGTGGATCGTCGCGCTCTCGCTCGCGCGGGTTGCCGCGGCACCGGCGACGCCGCTCGATACGCAGAGTGGTGCGGGGCCGTGGTCGGCGCTCGCCTCGGACGACGTGCACGGTGTCGCGACCCCCTCGGCCACCGGAGCGGTCGCGATCGCCTGGGATTATCGGCATCACGCCGGCTACGCGGGCGCGGCGCGCGCGCTGCCGATCGACTGGCCGGAGAACTTTGAGCTCGTGGTGCCGATCCGAGGGTCGCTCGCCGGCAACGTCTTGGAGATCAAGCTCGCGGATGCGGCGAACGAGAACGTCTGGTGGGTGCGTAAAACGCAGCTTGTGCCGAGCGCGGAGGGCACGGTCCTGCACATCCGTCGCCGCGAGGTCACCTTTGCCTGGGGGCCGCAGGCCGATCACACGTTACGCCACACGGCGCGACTCGAAGTCATCGTCAACGCGCGCTCCGGCGCGCCGGGGGCGATCGAGCTCGGCCCGATCGAGCTGACACCGAAGCCCGTGCCCGCGGCGACGCCGCCGCCGGCCGAGGCAATCGGCGTCGACGGGCGCCACCCTCTACCGGACGGCACGCACGCTGCGTTGCCGCTGCGCGGGCCGACCGTCATCGATTGGGGCGCGCCGCGCGAGATCGGCGGTGCGTTGATCGCCTGGCAGGACGCGGGTCCGCATCACTACCGCCTCGAGTCCTCGCCGGACGCGCGCGACTGGACGCTGTTGCAGACGGTACGCGACGCCGAGGCCGTGGATACGCTCGCGTTTGCCGCCACCGAGGATCGCTACTGGCGCATCGTGCCCGAGGACGATCTCGATCGTGCGCACGCGTTGGCCGCGCTCGTTCCGCTGGACCCGTCGTTCGGCGAGGATCCGAACCGGCGCGTGACCGCGATCGCGCGCCAGCGTCCGCGCGGCGAGTACCCGCGCGGGTGGCTGGAGCAGACGGCGTGGACGCTCGTGGGTGAGCCGGGTGGTGGCGACGACACGGGGCTCCTGTCCGAGGACGGTGCCTTTGAGTTCGCGCCGGGGGCACCGGCGCTCGAGCCGTGGCTCGCGATCGACGGCACGCCGCACAGCTGGGCCGACGCCGAGCACTCGGTGGCGCTCGTCGGTGGCGACCTGCCGTTGCCGTCCGTCACGCGGCGCGTCGGGCCGCTGAGTCTCACGATCGCCGCGACCGGCACGGGGCGGGGCGATCACACCCATCAGGTGCTCACGTACACGCTGAGCAACGACGACGCCCGCGCGCACACCGTCGAGCTGAATCTCCTGCTGCGGCCCTTCCAAGTGAACCCGCCGGCGCAGTTCTTGAACGTCGCCGGTGGCTGGAGCCCGATCCGCGCACTCGCCTGGGCACACGGCCGGCTGTGGCCGGTCACGCCGACGCAGGCCTACGTGCTCACCCCGGATGCGCCGCCCGATGCGGTGTCGCTGGCACCGTGGGACGGTTCGCGGCCGGGCGGTTGGACGCCGCCCACGCTCGGCACCTTCCCGGCGAGCGGGTCGCACGGGAGTCCCGAGGGCCTTGAGACCGGCGTGCTGCACTACACCCGTCGCGTGGCGGCGCACGGCCATACGGCGATCACGGTGTGCGTGGACCGATCGGTGGCGGCGGAGTCGCCGCCCGCCCGTCCGCCGTGTGCGGCGGCGGCGGAACGTGCGCACGTGGCGACGCTGACGCGCGCGTGGCAGACCCGTCTGCATCGGGTCACGGTCGATGCGGACGCGCCGCTCGCGCACGCGCTGCGCGATGCGATCCGCACCGCGCACGCGCACCTCCTGATCAGCGCCGACGGCCCGTGGCTGCGACCCGGCACACGCTCGTACGCGCGCTCGTGGATCCGCGACGGCGCGATGATGAGCGCCGCGCTGCTGCGCTTGGGCGAGATTGAGGCCCCCCTCAACTACTTGGACGCGTGGGCGGGTATTCAGTACGGCAGCGGCAAGGTGCCGTGCTGTCGCGACGGGCGCGGCGCCGATCCGGTGCCGGAGAACGACAGCGCCGGTGAGTTCTTGTTTTTGGCCGGTCAAGTGCTGCAGTACGGCGGCGCCCCGGGGCGCGCGCACGTGGCGCGCGTCTGGCCGCAACTGCAGGCAGCGGTGGCGTACCTGGACGCGCAGCGCGACGAGACGCGCGCGCCCGGTCAGCCGCCCGAGTACGCGGGCGTGTTGCCGGTCTCGATCAGTCACGAAGGCTATTCGGCCAAACCCATGCACGCGCTCTGGGACGACATCTGGGGCCTGCGCGGCTACGCCGATGCGATCACGATCGCGACGCAGTTGGGTCACCCGGCGGCGGCAGACGCGTATCGCGCGTCGCGGGCGGCGTTCAGCGCGGCCGTGCAACGCGCGCTCACGCGATCGATGACGGCGCACGGCATCGACACCGTACCGGGCGCCTTTGATCTCGGCGATTTTGATGCGACCTCGACCACGGTCGCGCTGTCGCCCGGCACGGGCGGCGAGGATCTGCCGGCCGCGGCGCTCGAGCGCACCTTCGCGCGCTACTGGCAGTTCTTCCTCGATCGTCGCGACGGCCGTCTCGCCTGGGACGTCTACACCCCGTACGAGTGGCGCAACGTCGGTGCGCTGGTGCGGTTGGGGCAACGCGAGCGCGCGCTCACGGCGTTGGCGTGGTTTTTCGCCGCGCGCCGACCGGGGCCTTGGAACCAGTGGCCCGAGGTCGTGACGCGCGACCCTGCCGAGGTGCGGTTCATCGGCGATCTGCCGCACGGCTGGGTGGCCTCGGATTTTCTGCGTGCGGCGCTCGATCTGTACGCCTACGACGACAGCGCGCACGGCACCGTGGTCCTCGGTGCAGGGTTGCCGCGCGATTGGCTCGAAGGGCACGGCGTGACGGTGACGCACCTCGCGACCCCGTGGGGGCCGCTCTCGTACCGTGCGCGCCGCGTCGGTGCGCGCATCGAAGTCTCCTTGTCCGAGGTCCCGGCTGCGCCCGGCGGCCTCGTGCTCGATTTTCCGGGTGTGCGCGATGCGGCGATGGCCGTCGTCGATGGCGTGCGCCGCCCCACCGAACACGGCCGGTTGCGGTTATCGCAACCGGCTCACCACCTTTACTTTGAGAGCGAATGACCCATGGACCGTCCGTCCCCGACCGAGACTCTGACCGCGCCGCTGGTGCTCGGCGAAGGCCGCTACCGCGCGATCCTGACGCCCACCGGCACCGGCACTGCCGTCTACGACGACTATCTCCTCACCGCCTGGCAGGACGATCCGTGCCTGGATGAGCACGGCCTTGCGCTCGTGCTGCGCGATCTGGACTCGGGTGCGCTGTGGAGCGCCTGTGGCACGCCCGTGGGCGTGTCGCGCGAGGTGCGCGCGCTCGCCGACGGTGTCGCGTTGCACAGCTCCCACGACGCGCTCGCAGCAACGGTGACCGTGCGCGTGCGCGGCAGCGCCGAGCAGCGCGTGCTGACGCTCGACAACCGCAGCGACACGCCGCGGCGGCTCGAGGTCACGGCGGTCGCGGAGGTGGTGCTGAACCCGCCGGACGCGCAGGACGGTCACCCGGCCTTCGCGAAACTCTTTGTGCAGACGGCCTTCGACGCGACGACAGGATGGCTGCGTGCCACGCGCCGACCGCGGCGCAACGGCGAGCAGCATCCGGCGCTCGGGCTCACGCTCACGGGCGCGCCGCTCAGCGGTCACGAGACCGATCGCGCGCGCTGGCTCGGTCGCGGTCGGGCCCCCGCGGACGCGCTCGGGCTCACCGCGCCGCTCAGCGGCACGACCGGCAACGTCTTGGATCCGGTGCTGGCGCTCAGGGTGGCGATCACCGTCCCGCCGCAGGGCACGGCCACTCTCACGGCCACGCTCGCCGCGGCGGATACGCCGGCGGAGTTGGCGCACGCTTGGCGCGCCGAGGCTGCGGTGGCCGTGCCGCGTCGGGCCGATGCCACTTCCCTCCCGCCGGCGCTTGCCGCGCGCCTCGTCGCGACCCGTGCGGCACGCCCGGTGGCGGGCGCTACGCGCCGCGCGCCCGCGACCGTCGCGGCGTGGACGGGCGAGCGCCCGGCGAACGGCTACGGCGATTTCACGGCGGACGGACGCGAGTACCGCATCCTCGTGACGCGCGGCGCCGACGGCAGCCTCGACCTGCCGCCGATGCCGTGGACGAACGTGCTCGCCAATGCCCACGACTTTGGTGTGTTGGTGAGCGAGAAGGGCGCGCTGACGACCTTCCACGGCAACAGTCGGCTGCACCGCCTGACGCCGTGGCGCAACGACCCGCTGCAGGACCCGCACGACGAGGCCTTTTACCTGCGCGACGAAGCCACCGGCGACTACGCCTCGCTCTTACCCGGACCCACGCCGGGCGCGACGCACTACGAGGTGCGTCACGGCTTTGGTTACAGCACCTACACGCACGTGACGCTCGGGCTCGCCGTCACGGCGACCGTCTACGTGCCGAGCGACGCGCCGGTGCGTGTCGTGCATCTGCAGTTGCACAACCCCTCCGCGACAGCGCGCACGCTCGCGCTCTATCAGGTGGCCACCCTCGTGCAAGGCGGGACCCCGACCGAGACGCGCGCATCGATCCGGGTCGGGATCGATGCCGCGCGCCAGTGCGTGACGGCGACGAACGACGCGGCCGGCGTGTTCGCGGGGCGCGTGCTCTTTGCCACGCTGATCGGCGTGCCGGTGAGCGACGCCTCGATCGATCGGCGCGTCGTGCTCGGTTGCCCGGGCTCGCTCGCCGCGCCCGCGGCGATCGCTGCGGGCGGACCGCTCACGGTCGGCGAGACGGGGGAGGCGATGGCCGCGCAGCGCGGACTCATCACCCTGCCGCCGGGCGGGTCGCTCGAGTGCGCGTGCGTGCTCGGCGAAGTGGCGGACCTGAGTGCGCTCGATGCGTTGCTCGCGCGCTTTCGGGACGAGGGCCCGGCCCTCGGGCTCGCCGCGACGGTGGCCGAGTGGACGCGCCTACTGAGCGCGACCGAGATCCGCACGCCGGTGCCGGCGCTCGATCGGGTGATGAACGGCTGGCTCGGCTATCAGACGCTCGTCTGTCGGCTCTGGGCACGCAGCGCGTACTACCAGTCGGGCGGCGCGTACGGCTTTCGCGATCAGTTGCAGGACGCCTCCAGTTTTGCGTTCGCGCACCCGGAGGTCTTGCGCGCGCAGATCCTGCGCAACGCTGCGCACCAGTTCGAGGAGGGCGATGTCATGCACTGGTGGCATCCGCCGGCCAGTGTCGGTATGCGCACGCGCTTTGCCGACGATCTCGTCTGGTTGCCGTACCTGACCGCGGGCTACGTGGCGGCGACGGGCGATGCCGGGGTGCTCGACGAGGTGGTGGGTTTCCGGGGCGGTCCGACGCTCGACCCCGACGAGGACGAACGCTACTTCCCCAGTTGGCCGGCCGAGTCGGCCGCGACGATCTACGAGCACTGCGTGCGGGCGCTACAGCGCGGCATGACTCGCGGTGAGCACGGCTTGCCGCTCTTCGGCTGTGGCGACTGGAACGACGGTATGAACCGTGTCGGTCGACAGGGGCGCGGTGAGAGCACCTGGATGGGTTTTTTTCTGGTCTCGACGATCGACGGGTTTGTGCCCCTCGCCGAGGCGCGCGGCGACGCCGCGCTCGTCGCGACGCTGCGCGCCTACCGCGCCGACATGCTGACGGCGCTGAACGCCGCGGGCTGGGACGGCGGCTGGTACCGCCGCGGCTATTACGACTCGGGCGCGCCGCTCGGCTCGAAGGACTCGGACGAGTGCCGCATCGACGCGCTCGCCCAGGCGTGGGCGGTGATCTCCGGGGTCGCGCCGCCGCCGCGCGCCGAGCAGGCGCTCGATGCGATGCTGCGCGAGCTCGTCTCCTTCGACGACCGCTTGGTCCGCCTGTTGGCGCCGCCCTTTGAGCACACGCCGGAGGATCCGGGCTACATCAAAGGCTACGTGGCAGGCGTGCGCGAGAACGGCGGTCAGTACACGCACGCGGCGCTCTGGGCGGCCAAAGCGTTGCTCCTGGCCGGTCGGCGCGACGCGGGGGCGCGGGTGCTGGAGATGCTTTCGCCGGTGACGCACGCCGCGACGCCCGCGGACGTGGCGCGCTACAAGGTCGAGCCTTACGTGATTGCGGCGGACGTGTATGGCGTCGCCCCGCACGTCGGTCGCGGCGGGTGGACCTGGTACACGGGTTCCGCCGGCTGGATGCTGCGCGTGACGCTCGAGAACCTGTTGGGCGTGACGCTCGAGGGCGGCTCGCACATCGTCATCGCCCCGCGCATCCCGGACGCCTGGCCCGGCTACACGGTGGCGCACCGTCGCCCGGACGGCACGCACTACACGATCACCGTGACGACCGACGGCGGCGCGGCGTGCGTGCGCGCGGCGCGCGTCGACGGTCACGCGGTGACGTGCGCGACTGATCGGGTCGCGGTGCCGCTGGCGCACGATGGACAACGACACACGATCGAGATCACCCTCGGCGCGTGAGGCGCCGTGGCAGCACAGGACAAGAGCGATGACGCGACAGTTTCCGGACGGGTTTGTGTGGGGCGCGGCGACCGCGGCGTACCAGATCGAAGGCTCGCCGCTCGCCGACGGCGCGGGCGAGAGCATCTGGCACCGCTTCAGTCACACACCGGGGCGCGTGACGAACGGCGATACGGGTGATGTGGCCTGCGACCACTACCGTCGCTGGGAGTCGGATCTCGACCTCATGGCGTCGCTCGGCCTCAAGGCCTATCGCTTCAGCATCAGTTGGAGCCGGCTCTACCCCGACGGCGTCGGTCGCTACAACGCAGCGGGAGCGGCGTTCTACGACAAACTCGTCGACGGCTTGTTGGCGCGCGGCATCACGCCCTACGTCACGCTCTATCACTGGGATTTGCCGGCCGCGCTCGACGAGCGCGGTGGCTGGTTAAATCCCGACAGTGCGGCGTGGTTCGCGGACTACGCCCGCGGGGCCTACCGGCTGCTCGACGATCGCGTGCAGAACTGGATCACGCTGAACGAGCCGTGGGTGATCGCCGACGGCGGCTATCTGCACGGCGTGCTCGCGCCCGGCCACAAGAGCGCGTGGGAGTCGCCGCGGGTGAGTCACAACCTGCTGCGCGCGCACGGCGAAGCCGTGCGCGCCTATCGGGCCGAGGGTCGGCATCGGATCGGGCTCGTGTTGAATTTGGAGCCGAAGGTCGCCGCCACCGGCGATCCGGCCGACGTGGCGGCCGCGATCCGCGGCGACGCGTACATGAACCGGCAGTACCTCGATCCCGTGTTCAAAGGCTCGCACCCGCCGGAGCTCGCCGAGATTTACGGCGAGGGCTGGTCGGATCCGCCGGCCGCCGATTACGCGCTGACCACCGAGAAAATCGACTTCTTGGGCATCAACTATTACTCGCGCGGCCTCACGGTCAACGACCCGTCGGCCTGGCCGGTGCGCATACGCACGGTCAAGAACCCGAGCGCCACCTACACCGAGACCGGCTGGGAAGTGGTGCCGGCGGCGTTCACCGAGCTCTTGGTGCGGGTGGCGCGCGAGTACGGCAATCCGCCGGTCTACATCACCGAGAACGGCAGTGCGTTCTACGACCCGCCGACCGCGCAGGACGGCCGAGTGGACGATCCGTTGCGCACCCAGTACCTGCGGACGCATCTGGAGGCCGTGCACGAGGCGATCGCGCAGGGTGCCGACATCCGCGGGTATTTCGTCTGGAGTCTGCTCGACAATCTCGAGTGGGCCCACGGCTACTCGAAACGCTTCGGCATCGTGCACGTCGATTACGCGACGCAGGTGCGCACACCGAAGGCCAGTGCGCGCTATTATCAGGACGTGATCGCGCGCAACGCGGTGTAGCCTGCGGCCACGCCGCGGGGCCCACCGCCCGGCGCGCCGTTGGGGTGTTTCACCGGAGGGACAGACCGTGCCACAGACCGTATGGACTCTTTTGGGACGCTGGGCGCCGCCCGTGATGTCGGCGTTCGCGCTCGTGATACTGCTGACCCACGTTGTCGTCTACGGCGTCAGCCCACAGCCGGACGAAGGCACCGCCGCGCACCTGTGGCAGCTCTTGGTGGCGGGCCAACTGCCGATCATCGGGGCGTGGTTCTTCATCGGGCGGCGACGCCAACCGTCGCTCAGCCGCCGTGACCTCGTCGGGCAGCTGGTCGCGCTCGGACTGGCCGTGTGCCCCGTGGCGGTGTTGGGGCTCTGAGGCGGACGGATCGCCCGCGCAGGCCCCGTCCGCGTGAGCGGCGTCTCAGTCCGGTCACCCGTTCACACCGACCGTCACCATAATCCGGTATCTTCCCGTGCGTCCGCCCGACTCGGGCGCCGAAGGATCGGAACGGCATGATTTTGGTGACGGGTGGCGCCGGCTTTATCGGCAGTAACTTTGTGCTCGACTGGTTGGCGGAGGCGTCCGCGGAGCCGGTCGTGAACCTCGATGCGCTCACCTACGCGGGCAACGTTGAGAACCTCGCGGCGTTGCACGACGACCCTCGGCATCGCTTCGTGCGCGGCTCGATCGGCGATACGGCGATCGTTGCGGACCTGCTCGCACAGACCCGCCCGCGCGCGGTCATCAATTTCGCGGCCGAGAGTCACGTGGACCGCTCGATCCACGGACCCGGCACGTTTATCGAGACGAACGTGCTCGGCACCTTCCGCTTGCTCGAGGCCGTGCGCGCGTACTGGTCCGAACTGCCCGAGGCCGAGCGGGCCACGTTCCGCTTTCTGCACGTCAGCACCGACGAAGTCTACGGCTCGCTCACGCCCACGGCGCCCGCGTTCACCGAAGAGCATCGCTACGAACCCAACAGTCCGTACTCGGCCTCCAAGGCCGCGAGCGATCATCTGGTCCGTGCTTGGCATCACACCTACGGGTTGCCGGTCCTCACCACCAACTGCTCGAACAACTACGGGCCGTATCATTTTCCCGAAAAGCTCATTCCGCTCATGATCGTCAACGCCCTCGCCGGTAAGCCCTTGCCGGTGTACGGCGACGGACTGCAGGTGCGCGACTGGCTGTACGTGCGCGATCACGCCAGTGCGATCCGTCGCGTGCTCGCGGGCGGTCGCCCCGGCGAGGTCTACAACGTCGGCGGGCGCTCGGAGCGCACCAACCTCGACATCGTCCACACGGTCTGTCGCCTGCTCGATGCCGCGCGCCCGCGCGCCGATGGGCTGAGTTACAGCGCTCAGATCACGCACGTGACCGACCGACCCGGGCACGACCGGCGCTACGCCATCGACAGCCGCAAGCTTGAGGAGGAGCTCGGTTGGACGCCCGCGGAAACCTTCGAGTCGGGCATCGCCAAGACCGTCGCGTGGTATCTCGCGCACCCCGAGTGGGTGGCCCGCGTGCAAAGCGGCGCGTACCGCGACTGGATCGCGCAGCAGTACGGGGCGGCCTGATGCGCCTCGTGTTGCTGGGCCCGACAGGGCAGGTGGGCTGGGAGTGTCAGCGGGCCTTGCAGCCGCTCGGCGAACTCATCGTCCTCGGTCGCCACGCGACGGAAGGTCACTGCGGCGATCTCACCCAACCCGAGGCACTCACGCGCACGCTGGCGGCGCTGCAGCCGGATTGGGTGGTCAATGCGGCCGCCTACACGGCCGTCGACAAAGCCGAGTCGGAGCCGGAGACCGCCGCGCTCGTCAACACGACCGCGGTGGCCCGCGTGGCCGAGACCTGCGCGGCGTTGGGGGCGGGGCTGCTGCATTACAGCACCGATTACGTGTTCGACGGCGCCGGGGAGACGCCTTGGCGCGAGACCGATCCGGTCGCGCCGCTGTCCGTCTACGGCGCCACCAAGGCCGCCGGTGAGGCGGCGATCCGCGCGAGCGGTTGCCGCCACCTGATCCTGCGCACCAGCTGGGTGTACGGTGCGCGCGGCGCGAACTTCGCGCGCACGATGTTGCGGCTCGCGCGCGAGCGCGAGGCGCTCTCGGTCGTGGCCGATCAGTGGGGCGCGCCGACCGGCGCGGAGTGTTTGGCGGACTGTGCCGCCCACGCCATCCGCACGCTGCACCGGTCGACGACCGATCTCAGTGGCACCTATCACGTGGCCGCGCGGGGAACGACGACCTGGCACGCCTACGCCGAGTACGTGATCGAGCGTGCGCGCGCGTGGGGCGAGACCTTGCGGCTGCCAACGGGGGCGATCGCGCCGATCGCGACGGCCCAGTATCCGACGCCCGCTCGTCGGCCCCTGAACTCGCGCCTCGACGTGCGGCGCTTCGAATCGACGTTCGATCTCACCTTGCCGGCGTGGCAGCGGGGCGTGGATCGGGTGTTGGCCGAGTGGCTTGGGCGATGACACGGTCATCGCCGACGGCGCTCCCATCATAGGGACAGGATTACCCATGCAGGCATCCCACAGCACGCCCCGTCGGGGCATCATCTTGGCCGGCGGCTCCGGCACGCGGCTGTATCCGGTGACCCACGCGGTCTCCAAGCAGCTCATGCCGGTGTACGACAAGCCGATGATCTATTACCCGCTCTCGACGCTCATGCTGGCGGGGATCCGCGAGGTGCTGATCATCAGCACGCCGCACGACACGCCGCGCTTTGCCGAGCTGTTAGGCGACGGCTCGGCCTTTGGTATGTCGCTGCAGTACGCCGTGCAGCCGTCGCCGGACGGCTTGGCGCAGGCGTTCTTGATCGGCCGCGACTTTATCGGCGATGCGCCGTCGGCGCTCGTGCTCGGCGACAACATTTTCTACGGCCACGACTTCGTCGAGCTGCTGCAGCGCGCGACCGCGCGCACGCACGGCGCGAGCGTGTTCGCGTACCGCGTGTCCGATCCTGAGCGCTACGGCGTCGTCGAGTTCGACGGCGCGTACCGCGCGCTCTCGATCGAGGAAAAACCAGAGCATCCGAAGAGCCATTTCGCGGTCACGGGACTGTATTTTTACGACGAGACAGTCTGCGATGTCGCCCGTACCATCCGCCCGTCGGCGCGCGGGGAACTCGAGATCACGGACCTCAATCGCCGTTACCTCGAGGCCGGGACGCTGTCGGTGGAGGTGATGGGGCGCGGCTACGCGTGGCTCGACACCGGCACCCATGACAGCTTGCACGAAGCCGCGGGCTTCATCGCCACCCTGCAAAAGCGCCAAGGCCTCATGGTGGCCTGCCCGGAAGAGATCGCCTATCGGCAGGGGTGGATCGACGCGGAGCAACTCGCACGCACCGCCTCGCAGTATCGGAAGAGCCATTACGGGCAGTACCTCCTCGGACTGCTGCCCGGCCGGAGTTGAGAGATGCCCTACACCGTCACCGCAACCGCCATCCCCGACGTGTTGATCCTGGAGCCCAAGGTCTTTGGCGATGCGCGCGGGTTTTTCTACGAGAGCTTTAACGCGCGCGACTTTGCCGCCGCGGTCGGCCAGGACATCGCCTTCGTGCAGGACAACCACTCGCGCTCGGCGCGCGGGGTGTTGCGCGGGCTGCACTATCAGATCGAACACGCGCAAGGAAAACTGGTGCGCGTCATCGACGGCGAGGTCTACGACGTCGCCGTCGATCTGCGTCGCTCCTCGCCGACCTTCGGGCAGTGGGTCGGTGTGACCCTGTCCGCCGAGAACCATCGACAGCTGTGGGTGCCGCCGGGCTTTGGCCACGGCTTCGTGGTCACCTCGGCGTCGGCCGATTTTCTCTACAAGACCACCGATTACTGGTACCCCGAGCACGAGCGCTCGGTGCTCTGGTCGGACCCGACCTTAGGCATCCCGTGGCCGCTGGAGGGCGCGCCGCTGCTCGCCGCCAAGGACCGCGACGGGAAACTGCTCGCCGAGGCGACGCTCTACCCGTAAGCCACCGGCATGCTCCCGCCGGGCGGTGCGCCGCGGTAGAATCCTGCGCTCACCACCGGCAGGGATCGCATGCGCCAGATCATCTTCGACACCGAGACCACGGGTCTTGAGCCCGCCCAAGGGCACCGCGTCATCGAGATCGGCCTCGTCGAGTTGGTCAACCGCCGCCCCACCGGGCGTACCTTCCACCGCTACCTCAACCCCGAGCGGCCGGTGGACGAGGGCGCGAAGGCCGTGCACGGCTTGAGCGATGAGTTTTTGGCCGAACAGCCGAAGTTCGCCGACATCGCCGCCGACTTCATCGCCTTTATCCGCGGCGCCGAGCTCATCGCCCACAACGCCAGCTTTGACGTCGGCTTTTTGGACCACGAGCTCGGCCGTTTGCCCGAGAAGTACCTGATCGCGGATCTGGCGACCGTCACCGACACGCTGGAGCTCGCCCGCAAGCTGCACCCGGGGCAGCGCAACAGCTTGGACGCGCTGTGTAAGCGCTACGCCGTCGATAACTCCAACCGCGAGTACCACGGCGCGCTGCTCGACGCGCGGCTACTGGCGGACGTGTATCTGGCAATGACCGGCGGGCAGAGCTCGCTCATCTTGCGCGCCGACAGCGAGCGCTCGAGCATCGGCTCCGACCGACCGCGCCGGCACCGCCCGGCGGTCACCGTCCCCATCGTCCGGCCGAGCGAGGCGGAGCTGGCCTTGCACGAGGCCATGCTCGATCGCATCCACAAGGCCTCGAAAGGCCAGTGCGTCTTCCGCACGCAGGCCCCGCCAGCCCTGAACTCCTAACGTTTTATTCAAGGTCCCTCATGCCCACCTTGCTTCCGGTCGGCTCTGCCGCCCTTCAGGCTCGTCTCTCCGCCCACGCTGCGCGTCTGACCGCGCTGGCGCCTGCCACCCTCTACGGCCCGGGTCGCCAGCACCTGCGCGCCGAGGTGGACGGGCTCATCCTCGATCACTCCCGGCAACTCGTCGACGATGCGGCCTTCGCCGATCTGCTCGCGTGGGCGGCCGAGGCGGACTTGCCGGCGGCGCTCGTCGCGCAGGCCACGGGCGCGATTGTTAACCCCACGGAAGGGCGGGCGGCGCTGCACACCGCGCTGCGCGACCCGTCGCGCGAGCCGCTGCTCGTCGCCGGGGTGGACGTTCGCGAGGCAATCGCGCGCACGCGCGCGCAAGCGCGCGCCTTCGTCGCCGACGTGCACAGCGGGCGGCGCGTGGGTGCGACCGGTCAGCGCTTCACGGACGTGATCAACATCGGCATCGGCGGCTCGGACCTCGGACCCGTCATGGCCACCGAAGCGCTCGCGCCGTACGCGGTGCCCGGGCTCGCCGTGCACTTCGCCTCGAACATCGACGGCGCGTCGCTTTTCGATCTCACGGCGCGCCTGAACCCCGAGACCACGCTCGTCGTCGTCTGTTCGAAGACGTTCACGACGATCGAAACCACGACCAACGCCCATCGCGCGCGTGCGTGGCTTGTGTCGGCGTTGGGCGAGGGGCGCACGACGCCGCACTTTGCGGCGGTCTCGACCAATGCGGCGGCCATGGACGCCTTTGGTGTGCCGAGCGACGCGCGCTTTGACATGTGGGACTGGGTCGGTGGCCGCTACTCGATGTGGTCGGCCGTGGGACTCGCGATCGAGCTGGCGATCGGCAGCACGGCGTTCGAGGCGATGCTGGACGGGGCGCACGCGATCGATCGGCACGCCCTTGAGGCGCCGCTCGGTGCGAACCTGCCCGTGCTCATGGCCCTGTACTCGGTCTGGAACGGCCATTTTGTGGGTTGTCACTCGCACGCGATCCTGCCCTACGCGGAGCGTCTGCACCGCTTGCCGGCCTACCTGCAGCAGCTGACCATGGAGTCGAACGGCAAGCACGTCCGCCTCGACGGCAGCGCGGTGGACTATCCGACCGGCGCCGTGCTCTGGGGTGAGGCCGGCAACAACGGTCAGCACTCGTTCTTCCAATTGCTGCACCAGGGCACGCACCGCGTCTCGGCGGACTTCGTCGTGCCCTACGAAAGCCCCTCGGGCCGGGTCGAGGACTCGGTCCTCACGCTCTCGAACGCGTTTGCGCAGGCCAACGTGCTCGCGCGCGGCCGCTCGCTGCAAGACGTCCTCGCCGACCCGAAGGTTCAGGCGGGTGGTGCGGCCGCGGCGGCGCTCGCGCCGCACCGCGTTCACGCCGGTGGCCGGCCGTCCTCGATCCTCGCGTTTGCGCGGCTCGATCCACGCACCTTGGGTCAATTGATCGCCCTCTACGAGCACCGCACGTTCCTCGAGAGCCGGTTCTTTGGCATCAACCCCTTCGATCAGTGGGGGGTGGAACTCGGCAAAGTGCAGGCGGTGGGGCTCGTGCCCGCGCTCGAGGCAGCGGCCGCGGCGGCCCCGGACGCGCTCGGCCGGCTCAAAGCGAGCCTCGATCGCGCGGGCTTAGGCTAAGCCGACGCGCGCTGGGACGGGGGGTGGGAGGGCGCCGTCGGTGAGATCCGGACGGCCCCGCGAACCCGCCAACGAACCCGCCAACGATCCCGCCAAATAACCCGCCAAAATACCCGCCAATCCATGGGGATGAAATTTTATAACTGATTGATGTATATTGGGCTATGGCTCGAAAAACACACGCCAATGAACCCGCCAAACATCCCGCCAAAAATCCCGCCAAAGATCGGGGTGAAACGCTGGATTTGATGGAGCCCCTGACGATTCGGGAAGGGTCGAGTCAGCGGGGCGCGCTGCTGGATCTAGCGCTTGAGTTAGGGCAGAAAAGCGCGGGCTTCCGCCGATCATTGCCGGAGAGCCTGTTGTCCTCTTTGGCCGATCTCGTGCGATCGATGAACTGCTACTACAGCAATCTGATCGAAGGACACGACACGCACCCGATCGATATCGAGCGCGCCCTCAAGGGCGACTACAGCGCCGACACCCGGAAGCGGGATTTGCAGTTAGAAGCCAAAGCCCACATCACGGTCCAACAGTGGATCGACGGCGGCGGTCTGCGGGGGCGGGCGGCGACCGTCGACGGCATCTGCGAAATCCACCGACGTTTTTGCGAGGCTTTGCCCGACGATCTGCTCTCGGTGGAGGACCCGGCTATGCACGCCCGAATCCGTGTCGTCCCCGGTGAGTGCCGGGACCGCGACGTGAAGGTCGGGAATCATATCGCCGTCAGCGGGCCTGCGGTCCCGCGCTTCATGACGCGATTTGAGGCGGTCTACGGCGCGCTCGGCAAAACGGAATCGATTATCGCCGCGGCAGCGGCACACCACCGTCTGGTCTGGATCCATCCGTTTCTCGATGGGAACGGCCGTGTTGCTCGGCTCATGTCGCACGCAACGTTGCTGGACGCTGTGGAAACCGGCGGCCTTTGGTCGATTGCCCGCGGGCTCGCCCGTCGTGTCGATGCGTACAAAGGCCACCTCGCCGCGTGCGACCTGCCCCGTCGCAACGATCTGGATGGTCGCGGGTCGTTGAGCGAGGAAGCGCTGACGGAATTCACCCGATTCTTTCTCCTAAGCTGTATTGATCAGGTGTCGTTCATGGAAAGCCTGATGCAGCCGGATCAGTTGCGCACACGCATCCGGCTGTGGGTGGAGGAGGAAATCCGGTTGGGTAAGCTACCGCCGAAATCCGGGACCCTTCTCGAGGTGTTGCTGTATCGCGGTGAAATCCCGCGAGGGGACGCACCCGAGATTTTCGATGCCAGTGAGCGCAGCAGCAGTCGGTTCATTTCGGCCTTGATGGATCGCGGGGTGCTCACCTCGTCGAGCGCTCGTGCGCCCTTGCGCTTGGCCTTTCCCCCGGCGTTGGCCTCCCGCTGGTTGCCGGGATTGTTTCCCGAGTCGCTCGGCTGAGACGACACCCGCTGGCTGATGTTTACCCGTGGGCACAACGGTCGGCACCGTTCGTCGCTCTCGCGATCACGTGCGTCCACCGCAGACGCCCGATATAGGTCGATCGCGGCGCATCGATGACAGCGCGATCCCGGATCAACGCAACTGCACGCGCACGGCACTTAGGCTTATCCATGGCAACGTTGATTTATAACCACATGAAAAATAAGCAAATAGTTTTTATAGTGGATATATGCGTGGAGTTCGAAAATTAATCCTAGTCGGTGGTTATTGGCGTTTTGAGTTAGGTCTCGACGGCGGATTTTAGGCGTGGGTGACTGGCATTCATCCAGCGGTATGGTCCGATCGAGGCGCGGGCTTAAAATACGATAAACTTATATTAAACAACAAGTTGTGGTTTTTGGTCTTCCGCCGTTCGCTCGATGCATGTGTTCGCGGTTTGCGCGATGAATGGTGTCGACTGCGTCATTAATTACAAAAGATTAATAGTGTTAGAGTTTAAGAATAATAGTATCTTCGCTTGAAAAGGGTTTTCCCAAAAACCAATTATTATTTGAAGGTCAATAAGTCCATGAAATCACTCGTTGAATTGCAGAGCGAAATTGAATCGCTGACGGCTCAGGCGCAGGAACTGCGTGCCAAGGAATTCGATAACACGCTCGCGAGCATCGTCGCCTCGATGCGCGCCTTCGGCATTACCGTCGCCCAAGTGCGCGATGCGGTGGCCGCGGCCGCAAAATCGAAGGGCAAGGCGAAAGCGAAGGGTAAGCGTGGTCGCAAGGCGATGGCGGTGAAGGCGCCGAAGTCGCCCAAGACGGCGAAGGCGAAGGCCGGCGCCGGCGGCGCTCGTAAGGCTGCCCCGATCAAGTTCCGCGGCCCGAACGGGGAAGCGTGGAGCGGTCGCGGCAAGCTGCCGAAGTGGCTGAAGGCCGCCACGGCCAACGGTCAGTCCGTGGATGCCTTCCGCGTCTAAACGCGCGGGTTGTCCTAGACACCGAAGGGCCGGGGTCGTCAGACCCCGGCCCTTCGTCTTTATTGGGGTCTTAAGTCTTGTACGACGGCCGCACCGTCCCCACTAGGGGTATCCTGACGTCATCGAATCGTCATCTGGCACGGCGGTTCGAGGCGACCCTCTGATTAGTAAAGGAATCGACGTGACTGACACCCCCGAGCACGCTGAAGTCGTCGTGGACTCGAATCCGGCCCCGGTGCCGGTGTTGCCCCTGCGCGACGTGGTGGTCTACCCGCACATGGTCATTCCGCTCTTCGTCGGGCGGGAGAAGTCGATTATGGCGCTCGATCAGGCCATGCGCGGCGACAAGCAGATCCTGCTGCTGGCGCAAAAGGCAGCCGACGTCGATGAGCCTAAAGCCGACGACTTGTACCGCATCGGTACCCTGGCGACGATCCTGCAGCTGGTGAAGCTCCCCGACGGCACCGTCAAAGTGCTGGTCGAGGGCGTTGCCCGCGCGCGCATCGACCGGCTCGTCACCGCCGATTTCTTCGCCGCCTTCGTCGAGACCGTCGCTGACGAAGACGACGTTGGCGAGCGCGAGACCGACGTCTTGACCCGTTCGGTGCTGTCGCAGTTCGAGCAGTACGTGAAGTTGAACAAGAAGGTGCCGCCGGAGGTCTTGACCTCGCTCGCCGGCATCGACCAGCCCGGCCGTCTCGCCGATACGGTCTCGGCGCACATGTCGCTGAAACTCGTCGAGAAGCAGAAGGTGCTGGAGATCCTTGACGTCCGCCAGCGTCTCGAGCACGTGCTCGCCCAGATCGAGGGCGAGATGGAAGTGCTGCAGATCGAGAAGCGCATCCGTGGCCGCGTGAAGCAGCAGATGGAGAAGAGCCAGCGCGAGTACTACCTCAACGAGCAGATGAAGGCGATCCAGAAAGAGCTCGGGGAGCTCGAGGACGCGCCCAACGAGCACGCGGAGATCGAAAAGCGCATCAAAGACGCCGGCATGCCGAAGGACGTCCGCGAGAAGGCGACCGCCGAGCTCAATAAGCTCAAGATGATGAGCCCGATGAGCGCCGAGGCGACCGTCGTGCGCAACTACATCGACTGGCTCGTCAAAGCCCCGTGGAAGAAGCGCTCGAAGATCCGCGCCGACATCGCCCACGCCCAGTCCGTGCTCGATGCCGATCACTACGGCCTCGACAAGGTCAAAGAGCGCATCGTTGAGTACCTCGCCGTGCAGCAGCGCGTGAAGGCCCTCAAAGGTCCGATCCTGTGTCTCGTCGGCCCCCCGGGCGTCGGCAAGACCTCGCTCGGCCAGTCGATCGCTAAAGCCACGAACCGCGAGTTCATCCGCATGAGCTTGGGCGGCGTGCGCGACGAGGCCGAGATCCGCGGTCACCGACGCACCTACATCGGCTCGATGCCGGGCAAGATCATCCAGAGCATGGCGCGCACCGGGGTCCGCAACCCGCTGTTCCTGCTCGATGAGATCGACAAGATGTCGATGGACTTCCGCGGCGATCCGTCCTCGGCGCTCTTGGAGGTGTTGGACCCGGAGCAGAACGCGACCTTCGCCGACCACTACCTTGAGGTCGACTTTGATCTGTCCGAGGTGATGTTCGTCTGCACGGCGAACACGTTGAACATTCCGGCGGCCTTGCTCGATCGCATGGAAGTCATTCGGTTGGCCGGCTACACCGAGGACGAGAAGATCAACATCGCCCGGCGCTACCTCGTGCCGAAGCAGGCGAAAGCGAACGGGCTCGCCGAGTCCGAACTCACCATCGCCGACGATGCCCTCACCGGCATGGTGCGCCACTACACCCGCGAGGCCGGTGTGCGCAGCCTCGAGCGCGAGGTATCGAAGATCTGCCGCAAGGCGGTCAAGCACCTGTTGCTGACGCCTGCCGACAAGACGGTGACGGTAAACGCCGAGAACCTCGACGATTACCTCGGCGTGGAGCGCTTCCGCTACGGCCAGGCCGACGAGTCGAACCGCATCGGGCAGGTGACGGGGCTCGCGTGGACCGAGGTCGGCGGCGACCTGTTGACCATCGAGTCGGCGGCAGTGCCGGGCAAGGGCAAGCTGCAGTACACCGGTCAGCTCGGCGAGGTGATGCAGGAGTCGATCCAGGCCGCGATGACCGTGGTGCGCAGTCGCGCCGCGTTGTTCGGGCTCGATCCGGACTTCCACCAGAAGAGCGACGTGCACGTGCACGTGCCGGAAGGGGCGACCCCGAAGGACGGTCCGTCGGCCGGTATCGGCATGGCGACCGCCTTGGTGTCGACCTTCACCAAGATCCCGGTCCGGGCGGATGTCGCCATGACCGGCGAGATCACGCTGCGCGGCGAAGTGCTGCCGATCGGCGGCTTGAAGGAAAAGCTCCTTGCGGCGCATCGCGGCGGCATCACGACGGTGCTGATCCCGGCCGACAACGAGAAGGACCTCGCGGACATCCCGGCGAACATCAAGGACAAGCTGAAGATTTGTCCGGTGAAGTGGTTCGACGAGGTGCTGGAGGTCGCGCTCGAGCGCTCGCCGCTCGTGGTCTTGCCGCGCGACGCGGACGGTGCGCCGGCCACGACCGAAGTGTCGACCCGCCACGAAGTGCGCCCCGCGCACTGATCGCCTGGCAGCCCCGGGCGCCGTTCGGCGCCCGGGGTCTTCGTCGCCCCGCGGTGGCGAAATTCTCAAAGATCAATCGGTGAGCCCAGTCGCACGGTGACTGCGACGAGCGACGCTTCGCGTGCTGCATTGCGGCGTGTGAGCGCGCTACACTCAACTGTCAGCGGATCGTCATGGTGCGGTCGCTCGCCATCAGACATAATCTGGTGGCCATCGACGCTTTCGGTCGGCACGGAGGGTCTGGATGACCCGACCGGTTCGATCGGTACGGCGACGCAAGGAAGGTTTTATGCCGCAAGTGATTTGGCTCACAGGGTTGTTGGCAGCGTCCGTGACGGCGTTGGCCGTGTTCGCGTTGCGACCGCAGGCCGGTCGTTTAGGGCTCCTGGACGTGGCCGGTGGCCACAAGATGCACCAAGGGGCCGTCCCGGTCATCGGTGGCATCGCGATGTTCTTGGGTCTCCTCGCCGCGGTCTGCGTGGTGCCCGGTGCCTTTGGTTCCGTCCCTGCGTTCATGACCGGCTGTGTCATCCTCGTCTCCATGGGTGCTTACGACGACGCGCACGGGCTCTCGCCGAAGGCGCGCTTGCTTGGCCACGTGGTCGTCGCGACTTTGGTGTTTTATTTCTCGCCGCACGGCGTGCGGCTCGAGACCTTGGGAAATTTCCTCGGCATCGGCCCCGTGAACCTCGGCCCGCTCGCGCTGCCGGTGACGGTGTTCGTGATGGTGGCCGCCATCAATGCCTTTAACATGATGGACGGACTCGACGGTCTCGCCGGCGGCATCGCGCTTGCGACCGGGGTGGTGTTGCTGGTGGCGGCCGGCACGCACGTGCGGCCGGGCTTGCTGCCGGTGCTCGCGAGCCTCATCGGCGGTACCGCGGCGTTCCTCTGCTTTAACGCGCCGACTATGCTCAATCGCCCAGTGCGCACCTTCATGGGCGATGCCGGCTCCACGCTGATTGGTTTTACGCTCGCGACCGTCCTCGTGTCGGCCGGCCAGGGCGATCAGGCCGCGTTCGCGCCGATCAACAGCGTCTGGTTCTTGTTCTTGCCGGCCACCGAAGTGATTCAGAGCACCTTCCGTCGCGTGCTCTCGGGCCGCTCGCCGTTCGCGCCCGATCGCGGCCATCTGCACCATCAGTTGCGAGCGGCCGGTTGGTCGGTGCGCGGCATTTTCATCTTTTTCGTCGCGACGACGCTCATCGCCGATTACGTCGGTTTGCAGTTGCAGCGCGCCGGGGCGCCGGAGGCGTTGTCGTTTGTGTTGTTGTTGGCGACGAGTGGGGCGCTCATGGCAGCCATCCGCGCGATGGTCAAACGCGCCCGCGCGGTGTTGATCCGCGAAGAAAAGCACTCGGTGCTCGCCGACGGTATCGGCGATGTGCCGCACGTGAACGACGTCGAAGGCTTTGACCGACGCCATTACGTGCGCGGTCGCAGCGTGTTCACGACGATCGAGAACCCGAACGAGCCGGTGCGTGCCCGCTTTGTGACGCCGCAGTTCGGGCCGCCGGACGTGGAAGCGCAGTCGGATATCGACGTCGCGTAAAAAAATGTTGCAGAGAGGTTGCTCCTTCGCGCA